>BNJU01003100.1_pt1 | contig 250339 bp, 305 predicted proteins | sample 8539281 | NCBI WGS metagenome assembly BNJU01 (sample SAMD00202456, study PRJDB9452) | human saliva metagenome | isolation source: human saliva | place: Japan | reverse complement strand
TGGAAGGTATTGTTTCCACATCCAGGCTTTCGAGGACTCACTGGCGTCCCCGGCTCAGTAGATCCTGGGATCGGCCTGCCGACGGCGGACCCCGAGCGAGCCTGGGGCCGCCGCCGCCGAGCCGGCGCACGGCCCCGTCCTTCCTCGGCGCGCGCGCGCGACCCTGGTCGAGGGTCGATGTGCCCCGCCGAGGCCGCCAGCGCTGGAGGACCGCGGAGAGCCAGATCGACCGACTAACCCGATGGCCCTTCGCTGACCGTGGACCTGAGGCCCTCTCCGCGACGACTCGATCCTCGGGATCTCGGGCGGATCCTGGCGTGCGACGCAAGCAATATCGCGCCGCTGGTCGTCCGGGTCATCCGCTCGGGACGCTGCGCTCCATACTCGCCTCGCGACCCGCCACCCCGGCCAGGCCTGCGCTCACCGGGGCGGCGCGGCGCGCCTCGACGGGTGCCGGGCGCGCCTGGCCTCGCCGGTCGCCGCAGGGCGCCGGCTCTACGCGGCCATGCCTCGTTCACCCTCCCCTGGTCAACGCCCAGTCGGGCACCACGACGGCGGACTTCGTGGACGGGGCTGATCCTGACCAGCGGGGTCGTGACGGCGGTATTCCGGCCGTCATGCCCCACCGTGCGCCGCCTGGCGCACCACGACTGTCGTCGACATGCTGCGCGGCGGCGGTGCGCCCACTCCTTCCGGCGCTCGCCGCCGCGCCCCCGACGACCACGCCCGGCCCGCTGTCGGCGGTGCCGCCGCGGGCGCTGTCCCGCGCCGCTCGATCACGGTGGCCCTCACCGTCGCCGTGGCCAGCGCGGTCGCCGTCGGTCCTGGGCCCGACGTCCGTGCCCTGGGGACGAGGACCGCACCCTGCGGGTGATTCCGGCGAGATCGAGGACCTGACGTGTACTGAGCCCCGGCGCTGACGCGGCCGGGGCGCCCAGCCGCGTCGAGGCTGCTCGACCGGCGTGGCGGCGGTGCCCACCCCTCGTGGACCGTCTCGCTCGAGGTCGACGGTCAGAGACCTCTTCCTGGCGTCGACCTGACGCCGACTTCCCTGCCTCCGCGCCCGTGCAAGGGAGGGCAGGTACCCGGCTGGCGGGACGAGGTCGTCCTGCACGGCCCAGCCTGGCCCCCGGGCCCAGGGGCCGGGACACGGGAGCGCGGCACGGGGGGCCGACGGGTGAGCTTCCTGTCACGTGGCCCGCCACCGGGCTGGCGCCAGCCGGCCGGTTCGCCTCACCACCGAGGGCGCGCGGCGAGTGGACCCGCAGGCGGAGCCCGCGGCGATCGCGGGTCAACCCCGCCTCCCCAGGCCCTGGGCGAGAGCGCGCGGGTGTCCGAGCGATCCGCGCTGCCCCGGGTGAGACGCCTTCGTCCACGACCAGCGCGAGGCGGTCCTGTTGTCCCTGGACGATACCGCCACGTGCCGGTCATGGCGGTGCTGGTCGGCCCTTTCCAGCCGACGATCCCTCATGGTGGTGGTCGTCCTCGCCGGGACCCTGCGCGAGTGAGCGCCGCTCCCTCAGTGCGCAGGGCCCTGGGATTCACCCGCGCCGAGCGCCAGCTCCTGTGGACCGTGCGCCCCCGGTGATCGCGACGACGGCGGGCGTGCCCTGGGGCGTTGACCCTGGGGCCGCCTCCATCGGCGCGCTCCTGCGGGTGGTGTAATGCCTGGGACCGACGCGCGGGTCTTCCGCCCGCCCTGTGGGCCGGGGGTCCCCGCTGTAAGGCCGCGGCGCTCACCACGGCGCTGTTGTCCTGCGGATCCGGCATCTCGACCCACGAGCCGTGGTCAGGACTGACCGGCCGCCCGCCCGCACCCGCCTGCCCGGGTTTCCGGCGGGAGACCGTCCCGCCTGGCGGCCCGCGTTCGGCACAATGGGCCCATGCCCGCATCGATCACGCGGCCGTGGGTGGAGCGGGACTCGCGGCGGCCCGCGACTTACCCCGCGCTGGCTCGCCGCCCAACGGCGAGTACCACAACCCCAGGACCGGCTTGCGCACCTTCATCCTCTTCGCCTCGACGTCGTCGGCGGTCGCGGCGCCCGGCTTCGAGCTCATGAGCCGCCCCGACGTCGTCGCCCGACCGACTCGAGGCGCTCGCTGGGCCCACATCTCTGCCCTGCCCGGGCGTTGACGATGACCTGCTGCCTGCTGGCGCGCGCGGGCCGGCGTGCCTGTGGTCACGGCCCTGGTCATCATGACGGCTACCATGAGGCGGTCCTGTCGACCCGAGGGCAACTGCGTCGAGATCGTCGCTGGCGACTACGACGAGGTGGCTCGGAGCGCCCGCTCAGAAGAAGCCGGCGACTGCGGCCCCGGCGCGACATGGCGCACTGCGCCTGGCGACGCGATCGAGGCGCGGGTGTCCTGGTGGAGGTCCTCTCCATCTCCCTGCCTGGGCGATCCTGTTCACCGGACGGCCTTCTACCCATGGCGTTCTGACCTCCTGAATCCTGGTCCGTGGCGGTCATCCGTGGGCGCCCGGCGGTACCGGCTGGTCCCCGATCGGCAGACCACCGGGGCCGCGCCATGCTGTACCGTGGATGGTTTCCTGATGGACCTCACGGTCGCCGCGGACTGTTCGCGGGCTCATCGGATTGAGCGCCCGGGGAAGCCCGTCGCCGACTCCAGGATCCTGGCACCGACAGGAGACGGCGCCCAGGCCGCCTGGCCGTCTTCACGATCACCGTCCTCATGGCGCTGCTGGGTGGTCCTCCACCTGGGCTACGCCTGCCACTACGAGCGCCTGACCACCTCTCCACGGACCGGCCACGAGTTCCTGGGGCCTCTGAGCCCGCGTCGACTGACCATGTCTACTTCGCGACCGTGGGGACCACTACCTGGATCACCGCATCGCGCGGCGCCTGCGCTGACGGCCACGGCACTCGTCTCCGCCTTCTCAACGCCGTCACGCGGCGGTCGCTCAAGCATCCCGACCGACCAGGTAGACCGGCGTCACCGCCGGTCGGTCGGGCCTGGCGCGCTCGACGGCGCGGCTCGTCCGGCCCGACCGCGATGCACGCGCACCAGCGCGCCGCCGCGACCACTCGGTCTAAACGCCATCATGAACACCCTGATCGTCCCCGCCGACATCCGACGCCTGCGCCGCCCCCCCCCCAGGCCCTCATCGCCCGGCGCACCGTCACCTGGCTCCCCAACCGCCCGGCGAGCGCCGCAACGTCGTATAACCCGACGGGACGGCCTGCCGCCGGAACCGGCCGCGAGCGCGAACCGGAGAACCCTCAGTACGGCCGCCGTCGGCGACTCGCTCGTGGCGGCTCGGGGTCGACGCCCAGGACCAGGCCCTCGTGCCCTGCGTGGCCCGCAAGGTCGCGGCCCGCACCGGGCGCGACGTCGAATGGGCCACCCACGCCGAGGCTCGGGGCCACCATGCGCCGCTGCGCTACCGCTTTCCTGCCCTGAGGTCGACGGCGCCGACCTGCTCTTCGCGTGCGCCGGCTCCAACGACCTCACTGGCCCGCCGCAGCCTGGAGGGTGGACCGAGGACCTGGACGCGGTCCCGACGTGCGGTGCCGGCGCGCCGCCACGTCGTGGCTCTGCAGCTCCGGCCAGCTCTACCGCAGCCCCGCGCTCATGGCGACCCTGCGCTCCGTCCTGCGCGAGTGGACCGACACCAGACCGAGGCCTCCGCCGCCATCTGCGCGCCGCGGCATCCCTTCGTCGACGTCGCCCACCGCGACCTCGACGAGGCTTCTGGGCCCGACGACGGCTTCCACCTCCGCCGCCGGCTGACGAGATGGCCGCGGCATGGTCGCCCGGCCATGCTCGACGCGCTCGCGGCCCGACGCGCCAGTTCCGTCTGAGCCCGGCCCGCCGGTACCACTTCAGTCTGGGGGCAGGCCCACCAGCTTGCCCGGCAGATGTCCGGGAGCCATGTCCCGCTGCGCGACCACGATGTCCTCAGCGAGTGAGCGTGCACCGGCAGCAGCTCGGGGCGCGACGCGATCGATCCAACTTTTCGCTGGAGCTCGGGCGGGCAGGTCGGAGGACTGGCCGGAGTGAGCAGTCAGGCGCACCCCGTTGGGATCCAGTCCGTAAATTGCGGCCGGGATCGTCACGGTCTGACAACATACCGGTGAAGCAGACGACGCGCCGCCCGGAGCCGTCGCCCGGCAAGTCCGCAGAATTGGGCGCCCTGACTCCAGGACGCCAAAGTCGACCCCGCCCGGCACGAGCCCGCGCGCACCTGCCAGCGATCCGGCCGTCGTCGACCGGCTCCCGCCGCGCAGGCCAGCAACTCCAGCGCACCGCGGAGTCAGGACGCGGCAGCCGCGCTCCGCCGCGAGCGCGACGCCACCGCAACCCGAGGGCCGGGGTGCCGCCGCGCGAGCGAGCTCCCTTGCCGCCGTCGGCTGCGCGTCCAGGCCGGTCAGCGACCCGTGGGCGGTCTGGAGGTCTCGAGGCACCGAGCCGATGATAGCCACGGCAGGTCGCGGAGGTGAGGACCTGGGCGCGGGGCGACGACGTACTGGGCGTAGCCGCCGTCGAAGGTCGCCCATCCGCCCATCATGGTGGCCGCCTGGGTTCCGGTGAGCGCTCGCCCACGCCGGGTCGAGGTCGATCACCGGCGGCCTCGATGCCAACACCCGCGGGTAGGTCATGCCCTCGGCCCAGCCGGTCACGCGCTGTATGTTGCACTCGCTGCGGTTGAGGCCGAAGGCCATGACCTGATGTTGCCAGCCCTCGGGCGGGTCCGAGGCAGGCAGTCACCCGCAGGTTGTCAGGCCCGGTGCGCTGAGCACGGCGGCGCGCGTGGTGGCGGGATCGGGTCGGTCGTGGGCCGTGATCCTGTCCGCAGATCTCGGTCGTCGGGCGGTCGCGTGCTCGTCGAGTTTGGCGGCGTCGGCGCCTCCGCGCCGCCCTCGGCGGCGAGCGCGGCGTCGGCGGCGTCGGCGGCGTCGCGGCGTCCGGCGCATCGCGCCGTCGGACAGATCCGGCGCAGCCAGGCGATCTCCTCGCGCCTGGCCGCGGCGGCGATGAGGCGACGCCGCGCCGGTAGGGGGTCGAGCTTGGCGGCTGCCCGCCGCCGCCGTCCCATCGTCGTAGAAGGGAGGGGCGGCCCGTCCTGGAGGATCTCAGGCGGCGGCGGCGCAGGACGGCGCGGACGCTCGGCGGCGTCGGGCATGGTGGGACAGGAAGGCCAGGACGCCGAGGAAGGCGGGCATGGACTCCATCTCCTCCCGGGCGGGCGGAGCGCAGGAGCTCGTGGAGGCGCCTCGCGGCCGGCGTCGGTGATGGTCAGGATCCGGCGGTGCGCCCGCTCGCGCCGGTCGCGCGGCGCGGGTGGACCAGGCCGGCCCTTTCCAGGCGGGCCAGGGCGGGGTAGGGGCGCCCTCGACAGGCGGGCGCCGGGGCCGTCAGAGCTCGGTGATCCGCCGCCGCAGCTCGTAGCCGTGGAGCGGGCCGTCGTCGAGGAAGCCGAGGATCTTGCGGTCGAGCACCGACACGGCATACATCGAATAGACATGATGGAGGTCCGCTGATACGGTGAACGCGCGCCGCGCAACCAGCGGTGCTGGAAGGACGCCATTGTGATCAACGAGACGACCGCCGCCACGGCAGTCGCCGCCCACCGCGCCCCCGTCATCGAGTGCCCGACGCCGTCACAAGCGCTATGCGCCCTCGCCGGGGGCGCCGCGCGGACCAGCCCGCCGTCGACTCTTCAGCGCGACCGTGCCCTCGGGGATCGACCACCGTCCCGCTGGGCTCGTCGGGCTGCGGCAAGACGACCCTGCTGCGCATGGTCAACCGCATGGTCGAGCCCACCGGCGGGCGCATCCTGCTCGACGGCGAGGACGTCCTGGCGCGCGACCCGGTCGGGCTGCGCCGCTCCATCGGCTACGTCATGCAGAACGCCGGGCTGCTGCCGCACCGGCGGGTGATCGACAACATCACCCTGGTCCCGCGCCTGATCGGCGCCGACGGGCGCCGGGCCTGCCGAGCGGGCCCGCGAGCTGATGGACCTGCTGGGACTGGCTCCTCGACCTCGCCGCCGCTACCCCCACCAGCTCTCCCGGCGGCCAGGCCCAGCGGGTCGGCGTCGCCCGGGCCCTGGCCGCCGACCCGGGCCTGCTGCTCGTGCGGACGAGCCCTTCGGCGCCGTCGACCCCTCGTGCGCCGCGAGCTCCAGCGCGAGCTCATCCGCATCCAGGCCGAGCTCGCCAAGACGATCCTGTTCGTCACCCACGACGTCGACGAGGCCCTGGCGCTGCGAGCGACGATCATCCTCCTGCGCGACGGCGCCCGCATCGCCCAGCAGGGGCAGCGGGGCGCAGCTGCTGGCCGATCCCGCCGACGACTTCGTCGTGCGCTTCCTCGGGCTCGACGACGCCGACCGCGCCCTCGCCTGGCGGAGGCGGCGGGCGGCGCGTCGTCCTCGACGGCCGGGCGGGCCCTGGGGCGCCTGGGCTGCAGGGGAGCCGGGGGAGCCTTCAGGGGCGCGCGGCGGCGCCGCGGGGCGCCGGGGGCGCCGGGAGCGCCACGCGGAGCCGGGAGGACGCCCATGAGCTGGGTCGCCGCCAATCTGCCGCTCATCGGCGACCACCCGTGCGTCACCTGGCCCACACGGTGGCCCCGGCGATCGCCGCCGCCCTGGTGCTGGCGATCCCCATGGCGCGCCCTGGCCCAGCGAGTGCGCTGGGCGCGCGGCCCGCTGGTGACCGGCGCCTCCCTGCTGTACGCCGTCCCTCCTGTGCCTGTTCGTGGTGCTGCCCATCGTCCTGGGCACCAGGGTCTACGACCCCGTCAACGTCGTCGTCGCCCTGACCCTCTACGGCCTGGCGCTGCTCGTGCCCGCCTGCGTCGACGCCCTCGACAGCGTCGACGCCGACGCTGTGGACGCGGCCGCCGCCATGGGCATGGGGCGGGTCCGCCCTTCCCTGGCCGTCGAGCTGCCGCTGGCGGGGGCCCGGCCATCCTGGCGGGCCTGCGGGTGGTGACGGTCTCCACGGTGTCCCTGACCACGGTGGGGGCGGTCCTGGGGGTGCGCAGCCTCGGCTTCCTGTTCACCGACGGGCTCCAGCGCAACCTGGGCGTCGAGGTCCTCACTGTCGTGCTCATGGTGGCCCTGGCGCTGGCCCTGGACGCCCTGGTGCTGGTCGGCGGGCGCCTGGCCCGTACCCTGGACGCGTCAGGCGGCCGCGAGCACCCGGCGGGGAGGGCGCCATGACCCACATCCTGGCCGCCCTGGCTCACATCCGGGACGCGGCGCACTGGACCGGCCCGCTGGGCATCGCCGCCTGGCGGCCCAGCACGTGATCTACTCCCTGGCCGCGGTGGCCCTGGCCTGCGCGTCGGGCTGCCGCTGGGGTGGTGGTGGCGCACAGCGGACGGGGCGCGACCGGGTGGCCGCGCTCCTGGGGCGGCCCGGTCCTGCCCACCCTGGGGCTGCTCACGCTGTTCGGGCTGTGGCTCGGCATCGGCCTGGCCGCGCCCATGCTCGCCTTCGTCGTCCCTGGCCCTGCCCAGCGTCCTGGCCGGCGCCACACCGGCGTCGAGGCGGCCGACGCCGTCGCCGTCGACGGCGCCCGCGCCTGCGGCATGAGCGGGCTCCAGGTCCTGACCGCGTCGAGATCCCGCTGGGGCGCCGCTGCTGGTCGGGGGCTGCGCTCGGCGAGCCTCCAGGTGATCGCCACGGCGACCCTGGCCGCCTACACGGGCGCCGGGGGGCTGGGGCGCCTCATGTTCCTCGGGCTCAAGACGCAGAACTACGCCATGATGCTCGCCTCCGCGCTGCTGGTCATCGGCCTGGCCCTCATCTCCGAGATCCTCTCATCCTCATCCAGCGGGCCGTGACCCCGCCGGCGCGCGCCACCGAAAGGAAGCCCGATGACCGCCCGACCCCCTCGACCCCGTGCCCGACCCACCCTCGGCGCCGTTAGGCGCCCGGCCCGGCGACGCCGAGCCCCGGCACCACCCGGCGCCGGCGGCCCCGCGAGAGGCCCGGCGCCCGCTCGCCCTCACCTCGGCCCCTGCGCCCCCTGTCCCGGCGCTCCCTCCTGGCGGGGCGGCGACCCTGGCCCTCGGCGCTGGCCGCCTGCGGCGGCGGGGGCGACCCGTTGGCGCGGGACGGCGCCTCGGCTGCAGGGCGCCGCCGAGCGCGATCGTCGTCGGCAGCCAGCAGTACTACTCCAACGAGATCATCGCCGAGCTCTACGCCCAGGCGATCGAGCACGCGGGCCTGACCGTGACCCGCCAGTACCAGATCGGCCAGCGCGAGATCTACCTGCCCGAGCTGGAGTCCGGGGCGATCTCCGTTCTGCCCGAGTACGGCGGCAACCTCCTCCAGTACTACGCCAAGGACACCGGCGCGACCGACACCGACTCATCCTCAAGGCCCTGGCCTCGGCCCTGCCCGCGGGGCTGACGGTGCTGGACGCCGCCGCGGCCACGGACCAGGACTCCTACGCCGTCACCGGCGACCAGCGCCCAGAAGAACGGGCTGGCCTCGATCGCCGACCTGGCCAAGCTCGGGCGGACCGTGAAGGTGGCCGCGAACTCCGAGTTCGCCACCCGCCCCCTACGGGCCCGAGGGCCTCAAGCGGGTCTACGGCGTCGACGCCGAGGTCACCCCGGTGGAGGACTCCGGCGGTCCGCCTGACCGTCGAGGCCCTGACCAAGGGGGCACGTCGACGTCGCCGACATCTACACCTCCAGCCCCGCCATCGGCGACAGCAGCCTGGTCGTCCTCCAGGACCCCAGAACCTCGTCCTGCCGCAGAAGCGTCGTCCCGCTGGTGTCGGAGAGCCTCAACTGCGAAGGCCGTCCAGGCGATCAATCGCGGTCCAGGCCGCGCTCACGGCCGATGCAGCTGCGCGCTCAACAAAGCGCTCCACCGAGCGAGCAGCTCGACTCGGCCACGATCGCGAAGCGACTGGCTGACCAAGCAGGGCCTGCTGGCCTGAGCCGCGCGCGCCCCTGCGGCTGCGGTCGTTCGTCCGGCGCGTCCGGTGGGGCGTCCGGGGCGCTCTGACCGACCTGAGGTCCTGCGCGATGCGGGCTACCGGTGACGTCGGTCCTGCGCGTCTGGTAGCCGGTTTTAAGGCCCGGGAGGATCGTCTGCCTCGGCACCCTGCGGCGGGCTCATGGCTCGCATGATTCCGCAGCCTGCAGACCGCCGCTGGGCGGGGCCGAACGTCTCCGGAGCGCTTACTTCTCGCTCCTGCGCTTCCGCACCCACTCCCACGCCTTTCCGAGCGAGTGAAGGATGGGTGATGGGACAATCGGGACGCATGGATGGAGTCAGATCGATTCGAGACGGCGGGCGCTGGCGGAGCCTCCCCGGCGGCTCCGCCAATGCAACGGGGCGACGTCGGGCCGTTCGCCGCGCCCTTTCCCTCTACTGCGCCTTTCACCTCCGCTGCGCCCCTTCTCGCCGGCGCGAGGGTGAAGGGGCGCAGTAGCCGCCGGTCCCGCCCGCTCATCGATCGGTCCCGCCGCGGACTCGGACCGACCCGCCCCGTCCGTCGCAGTGATGGTCAGGTGGTCGCCAACGCGGTTGCGGCAGACGCGGGCGTACATTTACCCGCACGGTGCAAGTGCGGCGCTGAACGGCCGCGGGAATGGGCGCGGCCCGCTGGCGGCGGGTCATCGGCGCGCATTGCCGCCAGCTCCCGCCGCCGCCCCGCCCTTGAAAGCAGCCGGATGTCGCCACCCGCCCGACGACCGGAACCAGGTGGTGGTCCCATGAGGCGGTCACACCTGCGGAGCCGGGTCCCGCGTGGCGCAGCGCGACCCAGTGCGCGCCTGGTCGAGGTCGGCTGGCGCGACCGGCCCGGACGGCAAAGCGCCGGCCCCACGAGGCTGAAGACCTCGCAGACCACCAGGGACTCAGGTCGCGGCCGGAGGCGCGGTGTCGACGATCGCGTGAGGTCGAGAGGGCGGCTGCCCGCGCAACGTCCCGACCATCCGTTTGTGGTCCCGGGATGATCGGAGAGACCGACAGGTTCGGTACAGGCGCACCCGCCCAGCAGGTCGCACAGGTCGACCGCAGTGAGCGAGGCGATGGCCCCACCCGCAGCTCCAGGTGCGCGCCGGTCGTCGCCGTGACCGCGCGCCCGGCCCTCGTCGACGGCGGGCCAGGGCGGTGCGGGCGTGGGGCCCAGGGCGAGGCCGCCGACGGCGTCGGACGCACCGGTCGACGGGTGAACAGGGCCGTGCCGAGTTCGCGCTCGAGGGACCGGACCTGCTGGCCGAGGCCCGACTGGGTGAGGGGTGGACGCGCCGGCCGCCCGGGTGAAGGAGCCTGTGTCGAGGATCGCCAGCCCTGATCAAGCCAGGGCGCGAGAAGAAACGCGATATTCCACGCTTTCTTCGCAGCCGATCTCGGCCCGAAACGCCTTTTGCGCAGATTTGGACACCCCTCACCGGATCGCCCCAGGAGCCCCACCACCCCGCAGACACCACAGAACAACCTTCCGGATACACCCAGAATAACCTTCGGTAGATCTGGCAGAGATCGGTGGTGCCGGTCCGATCGCACGATGCGAGCTCACAGCTCAACGAAATCCACCCTCAGCTCACACGATCGAGCTCAGCCTCGACAAAATCACTGAGCTCGATTTGCGACTCAACCGCACAATGTGAGCTGAGGCATCACAAAACCATCTCCCCAGGGGCAAGTCCGGTCAAGTCTCTTGGCGCGGGTTCTTCCAGTCGGGTGATGATGGCGGCGGAAGAGCGTCGGACGATCCGGCACACCGTTCGACCAACCGGGCGCCGGCTCGCCCGACCGAGTCCGCCCGGACCGCGGCGCCGGGGACTACGGGCGGTCCCGGCGGGCCCAGTGATCGACGCGCCAGGCGGCGTCGCCGGGAGACGGGGCGCCACCGGCCGGGGCGTCGCTGGCGGCCGGGTCCCACAGCCACCGGGCCCGCGTCGAGCTCGGGCGCGCGCGCCGCCGCCCGCCCGACGACCCGGTCGAGGCGTCCAGCGCCAGAGTCGACACCACGGCCCACTCGGCCAGGTCCTCGTCCAGGACCTGGCCGTAGACGTCGGCGCCCCTGATGACCCACATCCGCGGCAGGCCCCGGTGGGCCTCGTCTCGCGGGTCGGGGCCCAGGGCGTCCAGCGCCTCGCGCCCGCGGCGCAGGGGCCTCCTCCAGGCCGCCGACGGCGGTCGCCCCCGGCGCGCCCCACGCGCGGTTGCGGGTGAGCACGATCGAGCGCCTGCCGGGCAGGGCCGAGCCGATCGACTCCCAGGTGATGCGCCCCATAATGAGCGCCCCGCCCAGGGTCGTGGCCTTGAAGTGGCGGAAGTCCGCGGGCACTCGCCACAGCATGGCTCCGCCGGCGCCGAGCAGACCCGTGCGGTCGCGCGCCCAGATCATGCCCAGCCGCGCCCCCGGCCCGCGGCGCGGGCCCGCGGCCCCTCACACCGCCACCGGCGCCTTGATGGCGGGGTGGTGCGCGTAGCCGGCCGAGGCGTCGATGTCGTCCATGCCGTAGTCGTCGATCGACTCCGCCCGCCTCAGGCGCAGCGTCGGGAAGGGTGGGCGGCGGCACCGGGACAGCTGCTCGCGCACCTGGTCGACGTGGTTGGCGTAGATGTGGCAGTCGCCCCCGACCCAGATCAGCTCGCCCGCCTCCAGGCCGGCCTGCTGGGCGAGCATATGGGTCAGCAGCGCGTAGGGAGGCGATGTTGAACGGCGCGCCCAGGGAACAGGTCGGCGCTGCGCTGGTAGACCTGCAGGCTCAGCCGCCCGCCGGTCGCGTAGCACTGGAACAGGACGTGGCAGGGCGCCAGGGACCATCTCATCCAGGGCGCCCACGTTCCAGGCCGACACCACCATGCGCCGCGAGTCGGGTCGCGGCGAAGGGTGTCGATGAGCCCGGCGATCTGGTCGATCGCGTCGCCGTCGCGCCGGCCAGCTGCGCCACTGGGCCCCGTAGACGGGCCCGAGCCCGCCGTCGGGGCCGGCCCACTCGTCCCAGATGGTGATGCCGTGCTCGTGGAGCCAGTCCACATTGGTGCCTCCGCGCAGGAACCACAGCAACTCGCCCTTGACGGGCTTCATGGCCACGAACTTGGTGGTGAGGCGCGGGAAACCCCGCCGACAGGTCGTAGCGCAGCCGGCGGGCGAAGAGCGAGCGGGTGCCGGTGCCGGTGCGGTCGCCCTTGGGCGCGCCGGTCCGCAGCACCTCGGCGAGCAGCTCTCGTAGGCGACATCGACCCCCGCGGGCGGTGTCAGGGCCCATGGCCGCCAGGTGCGGGTAGGCGGGCGCAGAACCGGGGACGGGCGGGCCTCGGTCCCGGTCGAGGAGCCGGGGCGCTCATGCCTCGATGAGGGCGGGTTCGGCCCCGGACCTGGCAGGGGCCGAGCGCCGCCTGGCCCCCTCGATGACCTGGTTGGCCAGCGCCCGCCCGCCGGTCCAGCCGATGGCGGCGCCGATCCCGAAGGGCACGAGCCGCCCCACGGCGAGCGCCCGCCCTTGGCGGCCGTGCGCTGGCCATCCGCTTGGTGAGCTGGGCGTTGATCGACTTCACCGTCGTCAGGGGCATCTGGGCCAGACTCTGCGCCGCCCAGTACAGGACGGACAGGCCCAGGCTCCCCTCACCGCCTCCGACCCGTCCTCGCCGAGTAGAGCCGAGCACCAGCGCCCTGCGCCTGGTCGGGGACACGACCCGCAGCCCCTGCAGCTCGGCGACGGTCAGGACGTAGGTGACGGCGCTGCCCAGGAAGACGGCGGTCTGCCCGACCGTCAGGGCCGCCGCCGTGCCGGTGCCCACGGCCGGGAGGGCCGCGGAGGCCCCGACGGCGCCCTGAGGTCAGGGGCCGCCTCGGTGCGGAAGCGCGAGGCCGCCATCTCGACGAGCTCGGCGGTGTCGGCGTCCGGCGCTCGCGGCGCATGCGGGCGATGCTCTCCTGGATCCTGCGGGCGGGCAGGGCGATGGCGGCGTCGAGCGCCCGTTCGACGGCGGAGGGTGGTGGCCATGATGCTCTCCCTTGTCCGGCCTGGATGGGGTGGAAGTGTGCGGCGCCGCTCAGCCCTCGTCGTCGAGCAGGTGGAGGCGGATGGCCGCGCCCTTGTCCAGGGTGTGGCCGACGGTGCAGCCTCGGTCGACCGCCCGGCGCACCCGCTCGGTGAGGACGGCGAGCTGGTCGGGGCCGAGGGCGGCGAGGTCGGCGACGATCTGGACGTCGAAGTCGGAGTAGCGCTCCTCCTCCTCGTTCTTCAGCGTCGCGCAGATGACGTTGGCGTCGAAGTCCTCGCCGAGGGCCTTGGCCAGGCGGTGGTCGGCGGACAGTGTTGCAGGTCGCCAGGGCGACCTTGAGCAGTTCGCCGGGCGTGAACTCGCCCTGGCCCATGCCCACCGCGACCTGGGCGCCCCGGGCGTTGTGCGCGAGATAGCGGCGGGTGCCGGTGCGCTCGGCCCACACGGAGTTGGTCTCGGTCGGGGTGATGACGTCGCTGGGCTCGCTCATGCGGCCGATCGTGTCACGCCGGGCCGATCGTGTCACGTACCTGAATCGACCTCGTCGCACTGCAGACTCCGCCCCCGCCCGCCCGCGTCGAGGGGGCGGGCGCGCTGCCCCGCCCGTCTTCCGGGGCCCGCGCCCCGCCCCCGGGGTCGCTGCTGCTCCTCAGTGATCGGTGCGGATCAATGCTCCGCGAGCCAGGCCGCGCCGCGGGCCTCCTCGTCGGCGACGGCGCGGTCGACCAGGCCCATGGCCCGCTCCTCGATGCTGCGGCCCACCAGCGGGATGCTCACGTCCAGGTCGACGTCGTACACCACGCTCGTCGAGTCTCCCGGAGCCCTCCATCCTGGGGTGGCGCCCACCTTCACGGGCGCGCCGCGCAGGGCCACGTCCAGGTCGCCGGTGCGCGAGCCGTCGTCGGCGGCTCGCCCCAGGACTCCGACAGGTTGAAGGACAGGGCGGAGCGGACGAAGCGCTGGCCGCGGAGGGCGGGCGCTCGGGCGGGACCGCGCCGGAGATGGTGGACACGAAGCCGCGCCCGCGCACGGCCACGTCGATGGCGGCGTCGGACAGGTCCGCGCGCTCCGCGCGCTTGCGCTGATAATCGGGGTCGGCGAGCATTGCGGCGACGCGCTCGGGACCGGCCGGGTAGGTGAGGGTGATGGTCTTCTTCATGGGGCAAATCCTGCCACGCGGTCGGGCCCGTGAGCCTCGGTAGGATCCTGTGTGCCGATTCTCCTATCCTCCACGCTGCGCGGGATCGCCGACCTGTCGACATCGGACCTCGACTGGCTCCATCAGCTCATCGCCGACTGGCGGGTCATCGCGGACCCTGTCGGTCTCCGACCTGGTCCTGTGGGCCCGCACCGCGACCAACCGCTTCGTCGCCGTCGCCCACTGCCGGCCCTCGACCGGCTCGACCGTGCACCTGGAGGACGTGATCGGCCGCAGGATGCCCGCGGCCCGCGAGGCCATGGCCGTCGAGGCCTTCGAGAGCGCGCAGATCCTCATGGCCACGGCGCCCGGCGTGGACGGGCACGACGGCGGTGCGCGAGGAGTACGTGCCGGTGGTCCGCGACGGGCGGGCCGTAGCCATCATGACGCGGGAGACCTCCGTGGGACTCATCCGCGGCGGGCGCATCGTGGACAAGCCGCTGGAGGACCTCGCCGACGCCCTGTGCACCATGATCGCCGGGGGGGACTTCCCCATCCGGGGCGCCGGGACGGTCATGCGCCACGGCACGCCCAGGGTGGCCGACGGCGTCCTGCACCTGGACGAGGAGGGGTTCGTGCGCTTCGCCACACCCAACGCCCGCTCCTGCTTCCACCGCCTGGGCATAGGGGTGGACGTGGGGGACTGCCAGCTCGCCGAGGCCGTCACCTCGATCATCCCCGAGCGCACGCCCGTGGACGAGACCATGGCGGTGGTGCTCATGGGCCGCCAGGCCTGGCTGACGGAGGTCGAGGTCGGGGTGTACCTGGCCCCTGCGCTCGATCCCGCTGCGGCACGAGAACCGGCGCGCCGGCGCCGTGCTGCTGGTGCGCGACGTGACGGAGATCCGGCGCCGCGAGCAGGTCCCTGCTCAACAAGGACGCCACCATCCGGGAGATCCACCACCGGGTGAAGAACAACCTCCAGACCGTCTCCGCGCTGCTGCGCATGCAGGGGCGCCGGGCCACCAACGACGAGACGCGCGAGGCCCTGGCGGAGGCGGAGCGCCGCGTGGCCACGATCGCGACGGTTCACGAGGCCCTGAGCCACAACGTCGACGAGAAGGTCGACTTCGACGAGGTCTTCGCCTCGATCCTGCGCGGCGCCGCCCTGGTGGCGACGGCGACCGGGGACGGTCACCACGCGCCTGGAGGGGCCTTCGGGACGGTGGACGCCGACACCGCCCAGGCGCTGGCCACCGTCCTGGCCGAGCTGGTCACCAACGCCGTCGAGCACGGGCTGGGGGACCGCGACGGCACGGTGACGGTGCGGGCCCTGCGCGACGGGCAGAGCCTGGAGGTCCACGTCATCGACGACGGCGTCGGGGTGGAGCCGGGCGCGATCATGTCCGGCCTGGGCACCAGGGATCGTCCAGACCCTCGTGCGCGGGGAGCTGCGCGGCACCATCGACTGGCTGCCGATCGAGGGCGGGCACGGCAGCGACGTCGTCGTGCGGGCCCGCCTGACGAGACCTGAGCGGGCCCATCGGCGACGCGCGCCGCGGGCCCGACGACGCGCGCCCGGGCGGATCAGGGGCGCGACGACGGCGCCCGCCGGACCTTCGCGGGTCCGGCGGGCGCCGAGCTGCAGGGCTGGGCTCAGGAGGAGCGGCGCGCGCGCCGCCCGGCGCCGAGGGAGCGGCGCTCGTCCTCGCTCATGCCCCCACACGCCCGGCGTCCTGCCCGTTCTCCAGGGCCCACTTCAGACAGGTGTCGACGACCTCGCAACGGGCGCACACCATCTTGGCCTCGGCGATCTGGGCGATGGCGGGACCGGTGTTGCCGACGGGGAAGAAGAGCTCCGGGTCAACGGTGAGACATGCTGCCTGGCTGCGCCAGTCCATGAGGACCCCCTTTCTACGGTGTCGTGCTGCGGCTACGGGCCGCCCTCGAAGTAGTCATCAGACTTCAGACTGCCGAGGCGATGCGGCGGGTGACCTTGTCCTGGCCAGCCCTCACACGCCGCTACCGACTGGGCAAGACCTCCGACGTGAGACCTGCGCCGTGGACCTGTCATGATCCTCACAGCCTCGAATCCTGATTTTTCCGCCGATCCTGAGGAACGGACCCTCAGGGTCGCCCCCGGGGCGTCATCGGCGATCTGGATGGGCCGGGCCGCGCCGCGGTGGATCCAGCGCACCGCGCCCGGGCGCCGTCGGGGCCCCTCGGGATCGGACACCGCCCGCAGGCTCACCCCCGCGACCTGGGCGGCCGGGCCCAGCATCGGCCACAGGACCACCAGGGCGCCGCGGGAGCTGCAGATCCGCCAGGACCCCGCGGTGGGCGGCGGCCGCGCGCTCGGTGGTCGCCGAGGCGAGCACCCGCCGCCCGCGCGCCAGCGCCCGCTCGGCCTCGGCCAGGACCTCCGGGACCCGGCCCGGTCCAGGTCGTCGACGACGAGCGGCCCGGCGTCCGGCCCGCCGCCGGCCCCGCCCGACGGTCCCCGCCGGTCCCGGCCCCGTCCGGCCCGCCGGCCGGGTCGCCGCACTCGGCGACGGCGCGCGCCAGGACGCGCAGCGCCGTCGACCTGCCCGACCCGGGCGGGCCGACGACGAGCACACTGCCCTCGGAACCGGCACGGGCGCCGCCGCGTCCCCGCCCACCGCCCAGACGACGGCGCCCCGGCCCGTCCCCGCCCTCCAGGGGCACGAGCCGGGGATCGGCTCCAGACGCAGCGGCCCGGGCCCGTCCCGCCCGGCGCCCCGTCGAGCTCGTCGGCGTCGGGCAGGACGACCTGGCAGGGGACCGGGCCCGCGGCGCCCAGGATGACCCCGCAGCCGGGCCGGCGCCCGTCACCAGCCGCGGGGCAGCCCGGCCAGCGCGGCCTGGGCGGGCTCGCCCGCCCCAGGACGAGCCGGTCGCGCAGCGGCGCCGCCCACCGCGCCGTCGACGCGGCGAGGCCGCGAGACCACCAGCCCTGTCCCGGTGGCGCCCGCCGTGCGGCACATGGACTCCAGGAGCCGGTTGCCCTCCCGGGCCCCAGCGCCTCGTCCACCACCGGCACGAGGGCGTCCGCCCCGTCGACGACCAGCAGCCCCGGCGAGCCGGCCCTCCGCCGCCAGCGTCCACAGGCGCGCCAGACGCCGCGGATCCGAGGCGTCGACGACGGTGCCGACCCGCGGGGCCCGGCGCAGGGACCCCCACCGCGGCGGCAGGGGCGCACAGGGTGGACCGCCGCGCCCGCGCCCGCGGCGCCCGACGCCGCCGAGGCCAGCGCGCTCGAGCGCCCCGAGCCCGCCGAGCCCAGGACGAGCAGCGGCTCGACGGGGCGCCAGCGCCACAGCCCGGTGCGCTGGCGGGCGGGCTCGTCGGTCACCGCCAGCAGGACCGAATCGGGCCCGCCCGCGCCCCGCGCATCCGCGAAGGGCGGGGCCGCGGCCTCGGCGCGGGTCACCCGCTCCGGCAGCGGCGGGGCCCAGGGCGCCACGGCCGCCCCAGCCCGGCGGCGGCCGCCCCCAGCTCGGCGACGATCCCCGCCACCTGCGCCCCGTCCCCGCACCAGGGCGCCTGGAGCGCCACGTGCTCGGCGCCCTCCACCCCGCGCACGACCAGGCGCCCCGGACGCAGGCCGAGCCGGGCGGCCTCGTCGCAGCCCACGACGTCGACGGAGTCGGCCGCATCCAGGACCCGCAGGCACAGCGCACCGCCGTATTCGCCCGGATCGCGGGGAGACGGCCCCGGCGGGGCGCTGCGTGGCCAGAATGAGGGTGGATGCCCAGGCTCCGCCCCTGGGCGGCCACCCGCATGAGCCCCTCCAGGACCTCCGGATGGGCCGACGCCAGGGCGGCGAACTCGTCGACGGCGATGACCAGGCGGGCCGGCGCCGCCCCCGCGTCCAGGCAGGACAGGTCCTTGGCGCCCCGCTCGGCCAGGAGGCGCTCGCGGCGCCCGACCTCCGCCTCCAAACAGGTCAGGGCCCGCGTGGTCAGGGGCCGGATCAGGTCCGTCAGCAGCCCAGCGGTGTGCGGCAGGTCCGTCAGCGCCCCGAAGGCGGCCCCGCCCTTGTAGTCCACGAGCACGAGGCTCAGGCGCTGCGGCGGCAGGGCCAGGGCGAGCTGGAGCAGCCAGGAGGTCAGCAGCTCCGACTTGCCCGCGCCGGTGGTCCCCGCCATGAGGGCGTGGGGCCCCGAGCGCACCAGGTCCACCCGCACCGCCCCGCGCTCGCAGACGCCCAGAACCGCCTCCAGCCCCGCCCCGCCGGACGACCGGGCCCACCGGCGGCGCGTGCGCTCCCGGTCCACCTCGCCCACCACGTCCTCGAGGGCGACCAGATCCGCAGGCGCTCGCCCAGGCCGGCGTCGCCCTCCTCCGGCGCGTCCCCGGCCCCGCCCAGCGCCACGGCCACGGGCCACCACCGCGCCGCGAGCTCGGGCACCTGCCGGGGCGGGCGGCGCACCAGGGGTGGCCGCGGGCGGCAGACGGGCGCCGTCGGCCGCCAGCAGATGGGCGCTGCGCTCGCGGCCCCGGTCCCCAGGTCGCGCGCATCCCCGACCCCTGCGCCTCGATCCCGGCCCGACCCGCCGGCCATCACCTGGGCGCCCCACCAGGCGACCGCGCTCGCGGCGCCCGCGCCCCGCAGCGCGACGGCCTCCCCGGCGGGACAGCCTGCAGCAGGTCCCGGCGCCGCCGTCGCCCGCACCAGGCGGCCAGGGAGGGCGCGGTCCGCTCCGCCTCGCCCCGGCCGGGGCGGGGCCCGCCTGCGCCAGGGCCAGGAGCAGCGAGGGCGGGTCAGGGCCCGCGCCCCGCCAGCCGGTGCCCGCCCGTCCGCCGGTGCGACGGCGGCCGGTCAGGGTCGGGGCGAGGCGGCCCAGGGCCATGAGCAGGACCGGCAGGGACCATGACCGCGCCCAGCCCGCCGCGCCCGCCCGAGCGCAGGGCCGCCGCCATGACCAGGATGACGGCCAGGGAGCCCAGGAGGCTCAACGCCGCCACCAGCCGCTGCGTCCGCACCCCGGCCGGCAGGGGCACCGCCAGGCGGGAGGGGCGGCGGCGCAGCTCCAGCACGCCTCGCCCAGGCGCAGGCAGGGCGCCCTCGCGCCACCGCCGGGGTCGCGGTCCGATCCGGCGCCGCCCGGGGCCCTCCCACCTTCCGGGGTTCGTCCCGCCGGCGTCGGCGACGGCGACCCGCGACGCCCCGGCCCTGACCCGCAGGTGGCGGCGGGAGATGCAGGGGTCGGTCAGGATCGGGCCCCGACCGATGACGGTCTCGCGCTCGTCAGGGCAGGGGGCCAGGACGAGCCCGGCGTCGGGGGCCGTGCACGACGGCGAGGTGCCAGGCGGTGCCCAGCGCCTCGCGGGCCTGGGCCGCGGCGGCCGCGACGCCGGGCTCGTCGGCGCCGGCCGGGCCCGCGCGGAGCGGGACGCCGGCCAGGCGGCGCCGGCGTCGCGGGCGCCGGCGCCCGCAGGGGCGGGGCCCGCCGCGGCGGGGAGGTCAGGAGGGAGCGGTCACCCTCCACGGTGCCCGAAACGGCGGCGCGGCGCAGCGCCCTGTGGACGGCGCGCACCGGGGTGCGCCGGAGCGGCCTGTGGAGCCGCGCCCGTGTGGGACAGTGGCCCCATGTGCGGACGATACGGCTCATGGAGCACGAGCGGGGCGCTCGCCGACCACCTCGGCGCCCGGCCCATCCCGCCGACGAGGACCCCGGGCCCTCCTGGAACCTCGCGCCGGGGGCGGACGTGCGCGTCGTCGTCGAGCGCGACCGGCCCCGCTCCGGAGGGAGCGCGCCCGGCGGGCCCTGCACTGCGCCCGGTGGGGCCTGCTGCCGCCCTGGGCCGCCGACCCGCGGGCCGCCCGCCGCGCCTTCAACGCCCGCTGCGAGACGGCCGCCGTCAAACCGACCTTCCGGGCGGCGATGCGGGACTTCCGCGTCCTCGTCCCCGCCGACTGCTGGGTACGAGTGGCGCCCGCGACGCCGCCGCGGCGGCGGTGCGCCGATCCCGCCCGGCGGTGCGCCCGCTGACCCGGGCGCCCGCCCTTCGCCCTGGCCGCGGCCGACGCGCGCCGCTCCTCCTGGCCGGGCTGTGCTCCTGGTGGCGCCCGCCCGCGCCGTCGGGAGGAGCCTGGAACAGGCCCCGCCCGGCACCCGGGGTCCGAGCCCGCCCCGGACTGGCCCGCGGCCCGGCCCCGCGCCTCCACGACGGCTGGCTGCTGACCTGTGCGATCCTGACCCGCCCGACCGGCCAGGACCTCGCCTGGCTGCACGATCGCGAGCCCGTCGTGCTGCGCCGCGAGGACGCCGGCGCCTGGCTCGACCCGTCGGTGCGCGACGGGGCGGGCGCCGCCCGCCTCCCTGCGCCGGCCCGGCGCCGCCCCTGCGCTGGTGGGAGGTCGGCCCCGCCGTCGGCGATGTCCGGGCCCGGGGACCCGGCCTCATCGCCCCCGTCGACCCCGGCGCGATCGTGTCGCAGGCATGAGGGAGGATGGGCCCGTGAGCAGCAACCAGCCGGCCCCCGACCTCATCGCCGTCCCCGCCGCCGCCCGCGAGCGGTGGGACGGACCTGGTCCGGGTCATCGAGCGCGCCCGCGACGCCTACTACGACGCCGTCGACGCCCAGTCGCCCATGTCCGACGCCGAGTACGACCGGCTCTACCGCGAGCTGGAGGAGCTCGAGGCCGCCCACCCGCCCTGTCGCTGCCCTCCTCGCCCACGCGCAGCGTCGGCGGCAGGCCCGTCACCGACTTCGCCCCCGCGCCCCACCACGAGCGCATGTACTCCTCCGGGACGTCTTCAGCCTGGAGGAGGTCGAGTGGGCGGCGCGCATGGCCGAGGAGACGGGCGTGCCCGACGACGAGCTGCCCATGACCGCCGAGGTCAAGATCGACGGCCTGGCGATCGCCCTGACCTACGAGGACGGCGTGCTCACCCGGGCGCCACCCGCGGGGACGGCACCACGGGGAGGACGTGACCGCAATGTGAGAACCATCGCCTCCGTGCCGCTGGTCCTGGCCGGCGACTCCCACCCGGCGCTGCTGGAGGTGCGCGGCGAGGTCTACTCGTCGGGGCCTTCCGCGACTTCAACGAGGCCCGCCGCACCGCCAATGTCGAGCGGGAGGCCGCGGGCCGCCCGCTGCTGCAGGTCTTCGCCAACCCCGCAACGCCGCCGCCGGGTCCCTGCGCCAGAAGAACCCCGCCGTCACCGCCACCCGCCCCTGGCCTTCATCGCCCACGGCATCGGGGCGATCACCCCGGCGCCGGGGGAGGAGCTGCCGGAGCTGCTCCACGAGTGGTACGGCCTGCTGGAGCACTGGGGCCTGCCCGTGTCCCCTACAACGCCGTCGTGCGCGGCCGGGCCGAGCAGGAGGCCTTCATCGCCCGCTACGCCGAGCACCGCCACGACCTCATCCACGGATCGACGGCATCGTCTTCAAGCTCGACTCGATCCTCCTGCAGGCCGAGCTCGGCCACCTCCCGCGTGCCCCGGTGGGCGGCCGCCTACAAGTACCCGCCCGAGGAGGTCCACCCGCCTGCTGGACATCGACGTCCAGGTGGGGCGCACCGGCCGGGTGACGCCCTTCGGGATCAGTGGAGCCGGTCCTGTGTCCGGCTCCACGGTGTCCGCGCCACCTCCACAACGCCACCGAGGTCGCCCGCAGGGGGTGCTCATCGGGGACACGGTCGTGCTGCGCAAGGCGGGCGACGTCATCCCCGAGATCGTCGCCCCGGTGGTCGAGGCCCGCGACGGCTCCGAGCGCCGCTTCGACATGCCCGAGCTGTGCCCCTCGTGCGGGACCCGGCTCGCCCCCGCCAAGGAGGGCGACGTCGACCTGCGCTGCCCCAACGCGCGCTCGTGCCCCGCCCAGCTGACCGAGCGGATCGCCCACATCGGCTCGCGCGGGGCGCTGGACGTCGAGGGGCTCGGGGACGAGGCGGCCGCCGCCCTGACCCAGCCCGACGCCGGGCGCGAGGACGCGCTGGCGGCCGTGGCCTCCGGCCGCGTCCTGAAGACCGAGCGCGGCGACCTGCGCCTGATCGACTCCCAGCGCCGGGCCCTGCACGCCGCCGAGCTCCTCGACGCCGCCCGGGCCCTGGCCGCCGGGGCCAGGGCTGGGCTGAGCAGACGCCGGTCCTCACCGGCGAGGCGGGCCTGTTCGAGCTGGGCGTGGAGGACCTGCGCGAGGTGATGGTCTACCGGCCGGTGGCCTCGCGCGGCGAGGCCCACCGGGGACTGGCGCCTGGCCCGCTTCTTCTGGTCCAAGCAGAGCTACGGGAGGGACGGGGAGGTCAAGCGGGCGGCGGCGCCGGGCAAGAACGCCACCGCCATGCTCGCCCAGCTGGACGCCGCCAAGGGGCGGCCGCTGTGGCGGGTGCTGGTGGCCTGTCGGTGCGCCACGTCGGCCCGACGGCGGCGCGCGCGCTGGCGACGCGCTCGGATCCCTGGAGGCCCTGCGCGAGGCGGACGAGGAGGAGCTGTCCGGGGTCGACGGCGTCGGCCCTCGACGATCGCCGCGGCGTGGCGGGAGTGGCTCGACGTCGACTGGCACCGCGAGATCCTCGACCGCTGGGCCGCCTGCGGCGTGCGCACGGCCGACGAGGCCGACGGCGAGCGGGTCGAGCGGACCCTGGAGGGCCTGACGGTGGTGGTGACGGGGACGCTGGAGCGTTTCACCCGCGACGGGGCCAGGAGGCGATCGTCTCCCGGGGCGGGCGGGCCGCCGGGAGCGTGTCGAAGCGGACCAGCTTCGTCGTCGTCGGCGAGAACGCGGGCTCGAAGGGGACCAGGGCCCGCGAGCTGGGCCTGCCGATCCTGGACGAGGAGGGCCTTCGAGCGCCTCGCTGGCGGGCGGGCCTGACGCCGTCCGGCCCGCCGAGGCCGCCGGGTCCCGGCGCCGCCGGGTCGTAGGGCCCGCCCGGACCGGCCGGGCGCCGCGTCAGATGTAGATCGTCGGGTCCATCATGAGCTCGGGATCCGTGCGGGGTCGCGCACGCGGGCCGGCACGCCGACGCCGACGTGATCCGCCGGCAGATTCTTGACCAGCACGGCGTTCGCGCCGATCTTGGCGTTGTCCTCCACCGTGACCGGGCCCAGGACCTTCGCCCCGGCCCCGATCTGCACGTTGTTGCCGATCGTGGGGTGGCGCTGCCCGGGTTCATCGACACCCCGCCCAGGGTGACGCCGTGGAACATGAGGACGTCGTCGCCCACCTCGGCGGTCTCGCCGATGACCACGCCCATGCCGTGGTCGATGAAGAACGCCCTGCCGATCTTGGCGGCCGGATGGATCTCGATGCCCGTGGCCGCGCGGGCGGCCTGGGCCAGCGCCCGGGCGGCGAACTTGTGGCCCGTGTGCCAGCAGGCGGTGCGCGGCCCGGTGGGCCCACAGCGCGTGCACGCCCGGGTAGAGCAGCGCGACCTCCAGGCTCGAGCGGGCGGCCGGGTCCCGGCGTCGGGCGGCGGCCAGATCCTCCAGGCCAGGTCGATGAGGGACCGGTGAGAGTGGTGCATGGTTGTCCTCGGTGAAGATGGTGGCGTGGGGCGGCGCGCGCTTCTCGCCGTCGGGCGGTCGGCGGCGACCGCCCCGCTACGGGCAGGGCTACTCGGCGGGAGGAGCCTGCGCCGGGCCGACGGCGGCCCCCGACGATCGGGGAGTCGCCGTCGACCAGTGCGCCCAGGGGCCGGTCCTCCCGGCTCCGGGGGCGCCGCCCCAGCGGTTCCGTCAGGCGCCGCGGGGCGCCGCCCCGCCCTTCCGGCTCCGGGCGCCCCGGCGCCTCAGTTGAGGTACTCGGGTACAGGGGGTCGACAGGGTAGCGCTCGCCCGTGTCGGGCAGGAGCGTCACGATCGTCTTCCCGGCGAACTCGGGGCGCTGGGAGAGCAGGTCGGCGGCGGCCAGGGCGGCGCCGAGGAGATGCCCACGAGCAGCCCCTCCTCGCGGGCGGCGCGCCGGGCGTAGGCGATGGCGTCGTCGGAGGGGATGGAGCAGCTCGTCCCAGATCCCTGGTCGAGGACCTCGAGGGACGACATTGGGGGCCGAGCCCCTGGATCTTGTGCGGCGCGGCCCGGCCCTCGCTCAGCAGCGGGGACTCGGTGGGCTCGACGCCGAAAGATCTTGATCCCGGGCGCTGCTCGCGCAGGGACCCGGCCCACGCCGGTCAGGGGTGCCGCCGGTGCCGATGCCCGCGACGAGAGGCGTCGAAGTCGCCGGCCTGCTCCAGGAACTCGCGCGCCGTGGTCTGGCGGTGGATCGCCGGGTTGGCGGGGTTGGTGAACTGCGAGGCGAGGATCGAGTTGGGCGTGGCCGCCTGGATCTCCTCGGCGCGCTTGACGGCCCCGGCGACGCCGCCCTCCGTGGTCAGCACCAGTTCGGCGCCGAAGGCCCGCATGATCGCCCGGCGCTCCTTGGACATGGTCTCGGGCATCGTGATGATGACCCTGGTAGCCCAGGGCGGCGCCGACCATGGCCAGGCCGACGCCGGTGTTGCCGGAGGTGGCCTCGATGATCGTGCCGCCCGGCTTGAGGGCGCCGGCGGCCTCGCCAGCGCGCACGATCGACAGGGCGATGCGGTCCTTGACGCTGCCGGCCGGCTCGAAGGCCTCGACCTTTGGCCAGGACGGTGGCCGGTCCCGAGACGACGCGGTTGATCTTGACCAGCGGGGTGCGGCCGATGGCCTCGGTGATATTGGACAGGTAAGTCATGGTGCTTCTTCCTCGTGTGTTCCCGCCTCCGGCAGGTCGGACGGGGCCGGCAGACGGAGCGGTCCGTCGGCTCGTCTGGTGCGCGATCCGGCACGGGTGCCGGTTGGCGCGGATGGTCTGATCGGTGCCCTGGTCCGCCGATCCGCCCGCCCGCCGTGTCTTCGGGGCGGGCGATCGCGGGCGGGGCATGGGGCGGGCTCACCCCGAGCGCCGGGCATGCGCGCGATCGCGCGCACGAACTCGTGGCCTGGCGCCCCTACAGACACAGGCGGCAGGAGGGGACATCGCGCGCATGACGCCGTGGGCGGTCATGGGGTCCTCCTTCCTGCTCGTGGACGGCCGCGGGCCGTCTCGTACCGGGGTCGACCATATCCTCCGGGCGGCCGATCGGACAACCGCGCCGTCCGCATGGTGGCGCGCCCCACACGGGGCGTTCAACGACGCGGCTGCCCGCGGGTTCGGGCACCGCCCGCCCCCGGGTGAGGGGAGGCCAGGAGCTCCGCCAGACCGGTCGGGTCGGGGACTCGCGGTCGACACGGTGAGGACGGCGTGGGTGGCGCCCCAGACCGTCTCCTCGACGGCGAGATCCGCTCCGGCCGGCCCGCCGCGCCGCCGGCGCCCGCAGCTCGGCCTCGAGCCGACCGGCCTCGCCGACGGCCACGCGCACCTCCACAGGTGACGGGTGACCAGCCGCACCCGGGCGGCCGCCTTGAGCGCCCGCGCCGCCGCCTCGCCGTAGGCCCGCACGAGCCCGCCCGTTCCCAGCAGGGTGCCCTCCCGAAGTACCGGGTGACGACGACGGTCGCGTCCACCAGCCCCGTCCCGCGCAGGACCTCCAGGATCGGCTGGCCGGCCGTGCCCGAGGGCTCGCCGTCGTCGTTGGAGCGCTCGATCGGCCGGCCGCCGGGGATGGTCACGATGAAGGCGGAGCAGTGGTGGCGCGCCGCCGGATGGGCCGCGCGGACCGAGGCGATGAAGGCGCGGGCCTCCTCCTGCGTCCGCGTGCGGGCGGCGCGGCCCAGGAAGTGCGAGCGCTTGACCTCCAGGTCCGTCTCCGGCTGCGTCGTGCGGGCGAGGGTGAGGTGCCTGCGTCGTCGGACATGACGGCATGGTCCCATGCGCGCCGCCCGCGGCGGGCTGATACGCCCGCGGCGCCGAGCGCATCGTCCCCTGCGCCGCCGCCTGGCGGAGGGACTGATCTCACACGGATCGCGCGGCGCCGGGGCTGGTACGGGCTCGGCGGAAGTCGTTAAGGTGTCCCTCGGTCTAGTTCTCGATGGATCCGACGATCCCCGGCCTTGGAAGGAGCGGGCTCATGGCAGTGCCGAAGCGGAGGATGTCCCGCAGCAACACCCGCAACCGCCGCGCGCAGTGGAAGGCGAAGCTCGTCCAGCTCAACACCGTCCGCGTCAACGGTCGCGAGATCACCGTGCCCGCCGCCTGGTCAAGGCCTACAAGACCGGACTCCTGGAGCACTGAGTCCCGTCGCGGGCCGAGTGGTCGGTCCTCGCACGCGGGTGTAGCTCAATGGTAGAGCCTCTGCCTTCCAAGCAGATTGCGCGGGTTCGATTCCCGTCACCCGCTCGGTGAACGAGCAGGCCGTCCCGGTTCCTCCGGCGACGGCCCGTCCCGTCTTTCAACGGGCGTGGCGCAGCTTGGTAGCGCGCCTGCTTTGGGTGCAGGAGATCGTGGGTTCGAATCCCGCCAGCCCGACTGCCTCCCCCGGGCGCCGGCGAGTATGCGCTAATTAATGCAAAAACGATAAACAGGTCGAGGCCATGCATAAAATTGGCAGCGATACCATTATCGCATCCAGTACCGAGCTGAAGCGCAGTTCTCGGGACGGCCTGCGGGAGAGTGCGCTGTTCTAAGGACTTCGCGATCGATGGCGCGGACGGCTACACCGCGGCCGAGGCTTCGCTGAGCACCGGGGAGACGATTGAGCGAGTCTTCACCTACAGCGCCCATTATCCTTTTTACTCGGATGCCCTGCAGTGCGCGGACAGGAGCGGCGCCGCCGACGTCGGCGGAAGGCGCTACACCTATTGGCTGCTTCCTGCGAACGGCGAGGACGCCTGTGTCGCAAGCGACGGGAAGTACAGCCTGGTCGTTGCCGTGAATGAGAGGGGCGCAGACGATGCTGCGCTCAGTACCGTGGAGAATGCTGAGCTGTACGGTATGAAAGTATATCTGGGCATGCCGATTCCGCAGATGGGCCAGCCCGGTACGTCGGGCTATCCGGCGTACGTGGCCGACGACTCGTACATGGGCACGCTGGGCGCGTTCACGCGCAACCTGCTCCGGTCGTGGATGCGGGCATTCGGCGCCAGAACCTCCTTCGCCGGAGCTCTATCAGGGCCGGAGACCTCGGTCGTACAGGACCACCGCCGTTCACCAGCACACGCTCAACGTCTATGCGTCCCAGAACGACGTTGTCGCCGCCTCCTGCCGGAGGAGAAGCGCCGCGTCGTGTTCAGCCCCTACGCCTCTTTCGAGGATCCGAGCCGTGCGGCATATTTCGAGGACCGGTTCCGGGACATCGTGCATACGGGTGCCGGAAGGGTCGACGTCATCCTCGCGCCCCAGGACGGCGTCGGCACGGGGAAGGTGAGCCCGAGCGACAAGGACTCGGTGGCCTCGCCCGAGAATGTCACCACGCTGTACGCCGCGGCGCAGAACGCGAGCGCGAGCGAGACGTGGGCGAATATCGAGCTGTTCGTTCGCGACAGCTCGACCTGTCGGGCGGAAGCATCACATTCACCTCCGACTGCAGCGCCCTACAAGGCTCGTATCGATCAGCAGATCGAGCTCGCCGAGCCGTATGCTCAGAAGATACTGGCCTACGACTGGTCCATGTAGCATGAGCAGGGCTCGAGCTGTCGGCGGACTCTCAGGAGACTCTCGTGTCCTACCTGCTCAGGACAGGTGCCCAGAATGACGCCCTTGGCGAGGACCAGCCACGGTCCTCGGCGGATGTCGAGCTGGAGGCGGCGGGAGATCGCCCCGCGGGATGTCAGACCGATCTCGGCGCGGAGCTGATATGGGGGTGGACTGCCAGGCGGGACGCCAGGTCCAGTCTTAGTCCCACGAGCAGCCCTCGTACGCTGGGCCGCCGTTCCTCGTGCGCCAGTCCCGGGTGTCCTCAATCTCCCGCGCGGTGTCCGGTCCGGGGTCGTGGTCGAGGAGCTTCTGGGTGAAGGTGTTCCAGCGGTTCTCGTCGGGATCAGTCACACCCGTGATGCTCACCAGGCTTGCCAGGGTGTAGTCGTCGGTGATGCTCCCGGCGGCCTGGTAGAGGCGGGGGAGGCTGTCGCAGATGATGCTGCGGCACCTGTCCGCCACGCCTGTGTTACCGAGCGCCGTCTCGGATGAGGCTGTCTCGCCGAGGCTGATCTCGTACAGGGCGTCGGTGGACCAGTACAGTCCCCAGGGGACGGTGCAGCGCCCCGTGCACACTGCCTCCACCAGCTCGCTCGTGACCAGAAGCGCCGCCTCTGACAGGCAGCGGTTGTAGTACACGATACCGTCCAGGGATCATCAGGTCCTCGCGGCCCTGGGCCCGGCCGCCCGCTGAGACCACCGCCTCCACAAGCCGGGATCCAGCCCCACCCGTCCAGGTGCGCACACCGCCCCAGTCGAGCCTCATCTCACTCCCTCCCTCTGCTCTCAAGCAGTGACCAGGTCCAGTCTTAGTCCCCGAAACAGCCCTCAGTGCAGCTGGGCCGCCGTTCTCGTGCGCCGGTCCCGGCGTTCTTCACCTCGTCGGCTGTCAGTACTTCGCGGGTTGTGGTCGAGGAGTGTCTGGGCAGCGTGTTCCAGCGGTTCTCGTCGCCGCCGACAGACCCGTGGTAGGTGCAAGCGTTTACCAGAGGTGTAGTCGTCGGCGGTGACGCTCGCGCGCTCTGCAGAGTGCAGGGCGAGATGTCGCGGATGATGTCGGCACCGGGTCCGCCACGCCAGTACCGCCGGCCTCTGCCTGCTCCCACGGCGCGGTCTCGCCAAGGCGATCTCGTACAGGGCGTCGGTGGCCATGGTCAGCCCACGACAGTGCAGCGCCCTGTGCACACTGCCTCCACCAGTCAGCTTGTGACCAGAGCGCCGCCTCTGACAGGCAGCGGTTGTAGTACACGACGTCTTCAGTCATCGGGTCCCTATGCCCTGTCTTTCGCGCTGAGACCACCGCCTCCACAAAGCCGGGATCAGCCCCACCCCCGTCCAAAGTGCGCACACTGCGGTCGGCCTCATCTCACTCACCCCATTTTCGCACATTTGCTAAGGCAGGACCGATGGTGTCTATTTCACCAGTCGAAGCCCTCGTACATGGGGTCCTCCCGTCTTCGCGCGCCAGTCCCGGGTGTCCTTTCACTCCTTCACGGTCAGTACTTCGAGGGTTGTGGTCGAGGGAGCTGTCTGGGTGAAGGTGTTCCAGCGGTTCTCGTCGGGGTCGGTCATACCGTGATGCTCACCAGGCTTGCGCAGGTGTGAGTCGTCGAGATGCTCGGCGGTCTGGTGAGGCGGGGAGGTTGTCGCGGATGATGCTCGCGGCACCGGTCCGCCACGCCAGTGCCGCCGGCCCTCTGCCTCCACGCGCGCGGTCTGGCCGAGGCTGATCTCGTACAGGGCGTCGGTGACCCAGTGGAGTCCCCAGTGGGTGCAGCGTCCTGAGCACACCATCTCGATGAGGCGCGGACGCTCAGCGGCAGGGCCGCCTCCTCCAGGTCCCAGTTGTAGAACGCGGCATACTCGATGACTGCCGTACGCATCGCAGACGGTGTCGATGTCCTCGCTGGTGACAAAGACATCTGGGACCGCCGCGTCCGGCTTCACCCCGTCCCTCGTGCGCAGGTTCCGCGAGTCAACTTCCATGCTCGTCATCCACCGTTTGCCTTCAGACAGGACCAGGTCAGTCTTAGTCCCACGAGCGAAGCCCTCGTACGCTGGGCCGCCGTTCCTCATGCGCCAGTCCCGGTGTCCTTTCACCTCGTCCGCTGTCAGTACTTCGGGGTTGTGGTCGAGGAGCTTCTGGGTGAAGGTGTTCCAGCGGTTCTCGTCGGGGTCGGTCACACCCGTGATGCTCACCAGGCTTGCCAGGATGTGGTCGTCGGTGATGCTCGGGCGGCCTGGTAGAGGCGGGGAGGTTGTCGCGAATCACCTCACGGCACCGGTCCGCCAGGGCTCGTGCCGCGTCGGTCTCTCCTCCCGCACTGGTCTGGCCGAGGCTGATCTCGTACAGGGCGTCGGTGACCCAGTGGAGTCCCCAGTGGGTGCAGCGTCCTGAGCACACCATCTCGATGAGCGCGGACGTCAGCGGCAGGGCCGCCTCCTCCAGGTCCCGGTTGTAGAACGCGGCGTGCTCGATACGGCAGTACGCATCGTAGACGGTATCGATGTCCTCGCTGGTGACAAAGACATCAAGGACCGCCGCGTCCGGCTTCACCCCGTCCCTCGTGCGCACACTGCCCCAGTCAGAGCCTCATCTCACTCACCTCATTCGCCATTTTGCTTTCAAGGCAGGACCGTTGTGTCTACTTCCACCAGTCGAAGCCTTCGTCTGGGGTCCTCCTATCTTTGCGCCAGTCCCGGGTGTTCTTCACCTCTTTCGCAGTCAGTACTTCGGGGTTTGTGGTCGAGGAGCTTCTGGGTGAAGGTGTTCCAGCGGTTCTCGTCGAGGGTCGGTCCTGACCGTGATGCTCACCAGAGCTTGCCAGGGGTGTAGTCGTCGGTGATGCTCCAGGCGGTCTGGTAGAGGCGGGGGAGGTTGTCGCGGATGATGCTGCGGCACCGGTCCGCCACGCCCGGTGCTCGGCGCCGTCTCGGATGGGGCTGTCTCACCGTGGCTGATCTCGTCAGGGGCGTCGGTGGCCATGGTCAGCCCACAGGGGACGGTGCAGCGCCCGTGCACACTGCCTCCACCAGCTCGCTCGTGACCAGAAGCGCCGCCTCTGACAGGCAGCGGTTGTAGTACGACGCTCTTCCGAGACTCATCAGGTCCCTATACCCTGCTCCATGTCGCGCGCCGAGACCACCGCCTCCACAAGCCGGGATCCAGCCCCACCCCGTCCAGTGCACTTCCCCACTCGAGCCTCATCTCACTCCTCCATTTTGACATTTTGCTTTTCAAAAGCAGGACCGTAGTGCTCTGTTCCACCAGTCCTAGCCCTCGTCGCATGGGTCCTCCGATCTTCGTGCGCCAGTCCGGGTGTTCTTCACCTCGTCGGCTGTCAGTGCTTCGGGGTCGTGGTCGAGGAGCTTCTGGGTGAAAGGTGTTCCAGCGGTTCTCGTCGGGGTCGGTCATACCCGTGATGGTCACGAAGCTTTGCCAGGGTGTGGTCGTCGGTGATGCTCTGGGCGGTCTGGTAGAGGCGGGGAGGTTGTCGCGGATGATGCTGCGGCACCGGTCCGCCAGGCTCATGTGCCGTCGCCTCTTCTCGCCCGCATGGTCTGGCCGAGGCTGATCTCGTACAGGGCGTCGGTGAGCCAGTGGTCAGTCCCAGTGGGTGCAGCGCCCCTGCACACCATCTCGATGAGCCGGACGTCAGCGGCAGAGCCGCCTCCTCCAGGTCCCGGTTGTAGAACGCGGCATACTCGATACTGCTAGTACGCATCGTAGACGGTATCGATGTCCTCGCTGGTGACAAAGACATCAAGGACCGCCGCGTCCGGCTTCACCCCGTCCTCGTGCGCACTGTCCCAGTCGAGCCCTCATCTCACTCACTCCATTTGCTTTCAAAAGCGGGACCGTGGTGTCTACTTCCACCAGTCAAGCCCCTCGTACAGGGGCCCTCCTATCTTCGTGCCGGTCCGAGTGTTCTTCACCTCTTTCACGGTCAGTACTTCCCGGGGTGTGGTCGAGGGCTTCTGGGTGAAGGTGTTCCAGCGGTTCTCGTCCGGGGTCGGTCAGACCCGTGATGGTCTGAAGCTTGCCAGGGCGTGTCGTCGGTGATGCTCGGCGGCCTGGTGCAGGCAGGAGGTTGTCGCGAGATCACTCGCGGCACCGTCCGCCACGCCCGTGCTGCCGGCCTCTGCCTCCCGCACGGCATGGTCTCGCCGAGGCTGATCTCGTACAGGGCGTCGGTGGCTATGGTCAGTCAGGGGACGAGTGCAGCGCCCCGTGCACACTGCCTCCACCAGCTCGCTCGTGACCAGAAGCGCCGCCTCTGACAGGCAGCGGTTGTAGTACGACGGCCTTCCAGGATCATCAGGTCCCTATGATCGCTCCGGCTCCATGTCGCGCGCTGAGACCACCGCCTCCACAAGCCCGGGATCCGGCCCCACATGCAACGTGCGCACTGCCCCAGTCGAGCCTCATCTCACTCACCCCATTCGCCATTTGCTTTCAAGGCAGGACCGTGTGTCCTACTTCCACCAGTCGAAGCCCTCGTACATGGGCCCTCCGATCTTCGTGCGCCAGTCCCAGGTGTCCTCACTCTCGCGCGGTGTCCGGTCCGGGGTCGTGGTCGAGGAGTCCTGGGTGAAGGTGTTTCAGCGGTTCTCGTCGGGATCAGTCACACCCGTGATGCTCACCAGGCTTGCCAGGATGTAGTCGTCGGTGATGCTCCGGCGGCCTGGTAGAGGCGGGGAGGTTGTCGCGAATCATCCTCGGCACCGGTCCGCCACGCCCAGTGCTCGCCGGTCTGCCTCCCACGGCGCTGGTCTGGCCGAGGCTGATCTCGTACAGGGCGTCGGTGACCCAGTGGAGTCCCCAGTGGGTGCAGCGTCCTGAGCACACCATCTCGATGAGCGCGGACGTCAGCGGCAGGGCCGCCTCCTCCAGGTCCCGGTTGTAGAACGCGGCATACTCGATACTGCAGTACGCATCGTAGACGGTATCGATGTCCTCGCTGGTGACAAAGACATCAAGGACCGCCGCGTCCGACTTCACCCCATCCCTCGTGCGCACACTGCCCCAGTCGACTCTCATCTCACTCACCCCATTCGCCATTTGCTTTCAAGGCAGGACCGTTGTGTCTACTTCCACCACTCGAAGCCCTCGTACATGGGCCCTCCCGTCTTCGCGCGGTTAGATCGACGGCGTTGGATCTCCTTCACGGTCAGTACTTCGGGGTCGTGGTCGAGGAGCTTCTGGGTGAAGGTGTTCCAGCGGTTCTCGTCGGGGTCGGTCAGACCCGTGATGGTCACGAAGCTTGCCAGGGTGTAGTCGTCGGTGACGCTCTGGGCGGTCTGGTAGAGGCGGGGAGGCTGTCGCAGATGATGTCTGCGGCACCTGTCCGCCACGCCCGTGCTGCCCGAGCGCCGTCTCGGATGAGGCTGTCTCGCCGAGGCTGATCTCGTACAGGGCGTCGGTGGCCATGGTCAGCCCACAGGGGACAGTGCAGCGCCCCGTGCACACTGCCTCCACCAGTTCGCTCGTGACCAGAAGCGCTGCCTCTGACAGGCAGCGGTTGTAGTACACGACGTCTTCCAGGAGCATCAGGTCCTATGCGCCCTGGGCATGCCGCGCGCTGAGACCACCGCCTCCACAAGCCCGGGATCCAGCCCCACGCCGTCCAAGTGCGCACACTGCCCCAGTCGACCTCATCTCACTCACCCCATTCACCTCCTGGTTTCGGCTGAGTCCCCCGCGGGAACTGCAGGCTATGGTCGCAGGCGGTTCGGCTACTGCCCCCACTCGTACATGGCTCCACCGCGCTCTGCGCGATCCTGCTAGCACTCGTGAAGTTCAGTCCTCGCTCAATACGCCTAGTCTGCGACTCGTCATCTGCTCGACAAATGCTCGCCATCTTCTCTCGTCGTCGTCGACTGTGCTGAGAATGCGGATGAAACTCGAGAGGATATCATCTTCGAGGGGACTGAGGGCTAGTTGGTATAAGTCTGGCAATCGAGACCTGACAATAGAGCGGCAATGATTGCCTATGTTCATGTTAGCCGTGCTCTGCTTCATTTGTTGAGGGGCCTCGAGGACAATTTCAAACAAAGGCTTCAGCGGCCCAGGAAAGGCCGGACTCCGTGTAATCGCTCGACACAATGCTTCGACTAGAGTTTCTGTCACTGGTGCGGCGGCTTCCTCTAGTCCTCCAGCGTAGAATGCAGTCCCTTCGATGTGCCAGTATGCTTGCTCTCCAGTTTGCATGTCGGGAGAGCGAAGCATGTCGAAGATTGGCGCCGGATCCATGCCGACACCCTTCATGGTTCGGACTTTCTGCCAGTTAATTCCCATTCTGCATACTCCATCTTCCGCCTTCGTCGCGAGGAACCTTCGGGGGAAACATATCTTCGTCATACAAATCTTGACAATTGACGCACACTCGAACGTAAGGGTCCTTTGTTGGTTTTCCGTTCGCAATGTTCCGCACGTACCGAGGCCTTACTGCTTCCGTGTACCTCTACGTCGCTGGGCTGCGCCTCCAATCTTCGTACAGGTAATTACTTCCACTTGTTTCTGCGCAGAAGTGTTCTCCATTATGAAGATCTCCGGGTCTGCCGAGGACAGGGTGGGTGGGTCTCAGTGTAAGCGGGCGACCATGGTTGAGGTCCTCCTCGGCTCGGGTTGCGGCTGCATTGAAAAGCTCTCTCGCGTGCCGCGTCAAGTTGCTGTTCACGCTTGAGGCCTCGCCACGTGCCTGGTCGATGTCTGTGGGTGTGGCCAGGTCCCTGGGTTCTCGACGGTGCATCCGTTGTGGGCCAGGATGTGGGTGCCGAGTGGTTGTGGTGGTGGTAGGTGTGGGTGTTGACCTCGATGTTGTGGACGGTGGGGGCCTGGCCGGTGGCGGTAACGGTGTGGACGGTGACGGGGTGCCCGTGGTTGTCGCGCAGGCGGTCGCCGGGATTGGATGTGTCCGGCGGGGTGAAGCCTTGCCGTGGACGTACAGGGGTGGGCTGGTGTGGTCTCCAGGTCGCCGTTGCTGAGTGCCAGGCCGGATGGTGGGCGTGTGCTCGTGGGTGAAGGTCCTGGTGACCGTGGAGGTGGTGGGTTGGCCGGTGTCGGGGGTCGGTGCAGGCGACGTGGTCGCCGACAGCCACGTCCTCGATGGGCCTGGTGGTGCCGTCGGCCATGAGGACAGGGTGTGCCGGCGGGAGAAGCAGGCGTTACGGCCCACTGAGGGAGACGGCTCCGACGCCGCTCCCATGGTCTCGCCATGGCGGCTCTGGCCGGTGGCGCCCAGGGAGGCCGCCGACGGTGTGGGGCCTGGTCCCAGCAGCAGCCGGCGCCGCCGTCGAAGGCCCGCCGGCCGCCCGGAGGCCCCGCCGATGAGAGTGTTGCAGCCCGCAGCACCCATGGCGGCCAGGCGGCTGACCGATGCGCGCACGGTGCCCGATGGCGGCGGCTCGCAGTCATCGAGCGACCCCCGCCCCGATGGCGCCTGCGGCCGCTCCCCACCAGCCCGGCTCCCAGGACCTGCCGGGGTTGACGCCCTGGCCGGAGGCGGCCTGCTGGTCGTAGTTCTGCCAGGCGCCGATGACGGCGGCCCGGTGATGGCCCCGCCCGCCACCGGTCCCAGGGAACGCAGTCGCCAGGCCCCGATGACGATGCCGGCGGCGACGTACTTTCCAGTTATTGGCCAGCCAGCTGCCGGCTGCGGCCAGGCCGGTGGTGTGCGCCTCGTTCCACGCCTGCAGGTCCGCGTCGCTCAGCGGCCTCAGGCCGGTGGGGTCGGACAGGTTGACCGGGTCGTTGCCGGCGTAGGGTACGGGTTGCCCGCCCAGCCGGCTCCCGAGGACCGGCTCGAGCGGGTCGGGTGAGAGCAGGAGGTGTGTGGACGGGTCGTGCAGACGCGTGCGCCCAGCCACGACAGGCCGGCCCGCCACGGGCCGGCCGCCGCCAGCTCCGCCGGGGGCCCGGCTCCCCGGGCAGGGTCAGGGTCGGTACTGGTGAGCCCCCAGGCCGCTAGGCCGGGGCCCAGCGCACCAGTGCCCCACGGGGAGGCGGCAGCGTCGTGACCGGCGCGCTCGGGCAGCAGCCACCCGCCGCCAGGCCCGCGGTGCCCGGTGCCGACCCGGCGACGGCAGTGACGGGCCGCGTGCCCTGACCTGCGCCAACCGCCCCAGGCGGTGTCCCATGACGCCCTGCCCATCGACGCCAGCCAGCTCACCCAGAGGGTGTCGACGTCCAGGGTGTGGGTCGACGGGCGCTCCCGCCGCCGTCAGTCGTCGATCGGTGTAGGGCGGCCAGGGGAACCCGCGCGGGTCCCAGGTGAACTCTGCCTGCTGGTCCCGTCGTCCTGGCTGACCCGCCGCCCGCGGCGTCGTAGGTCAGGACCTGTCGACGCGCCCACCGCCGCTCTGCGCCCGCACCGGCGCGACCGCGTGGCGCCGGCATTATGCGCCGGGTCGTTCCCAGCGTCGGTGATGGGGTTGCTTGGTGTCGGTGGTCGTGGTGGTCAGCAACTGGCCGGCCGCGTCGCCAGGTGTGAGTGGTGACGATCCCGTCGCTGTCGCCGGCCTCCAGGCGGCCCAGGGCGTCCCAGGTGTAGGTGGTGGTGATGCCCTCGTCGGTGACGGCGCGGGTCAGCTGGCCGGCCGCGTCGTAGGTGAAGGCGGTGCGGATCCCGTCCACGCTCTGGGCGGTCACGCGCCCCTGCTCGTCGTACTCCAGGGCGGTGGTGCGCACGAACCCGTCCGCACCACCCATGAGCGACCACGCCGTGGGGCCCAGGTCCAGGTGGCCTCCACCCCGGGCGCGACCGCCCGCGTCACACGCCCCAGCCGGTCCGCTGAAGGTCAGGCGCCCCAGGGCCGGGTGCTCGACCGCCGCCAGCATCTCGTCGGCGTCGTAGACGTAGCGGGTCACGGACCCGTCCGGGTGGGTCATGGATGTGCGCAGCCCGTCCGCGTCATAGGTCCACCTGATGGTCTGGTCCCCGCGGCTGCGGGAGACCAGGTGTCCCATGGCGTCCCAGGTCAGGGTGTCCGTGCGACCGCCGGGGCCCGTGGCGCTCCAGGTCCGCCCGGCTATGTCCTGCACGATGCTGGCGATGGTCTCCGCCCCGGCGTCCTGCCCGACGGCGTCGCCTCCCTGGTCCTCCAGCCCGCCGGCTGGTCTGCTGATGACTCGTTCCCAGGCGCCCGGCGTCCCGTGAGGCCCAGTCCAGGATCCCGGTGGCGTCCGCGCGGCTGGTTACGCGTCCGGCCGCGTCGTACGTGTAGCGGGTGGCGCCCCACCTGGTCCGTCATCGCCCTCACACGGCCCATGGGTCATAGGTGCAGGTGCGCCTGCCCCCGGCCGCGTCGACCATCGCCACCCGGTCGGCCCATCCGGTCGTACTCGAAGCGCGTGACCGCCCCCAGGGCGTTGGTCACCGACACGAGCTGTCCGGCGTCGTCGTAGGTGAACCTGCGCAGCCCGTACCAGGCGTCGCGCACCGAGGAGATGCGCCCGCACTTGTCGTGGGTGAACCAGGTGGTGCCCCGGCCCGGTTCCCACCCTGCGGGTGATCCGCCCGCACACGTCGAAGGTTGTGGACCTCCCTGCCCATCAGGGCCAGGTCTCACCCACCAGGCGGGAGTCGGAGTCGTAACGCATCTCGTAGCGGCGCCCACCCGTGGAGATCGTCGCCACCACCGGCCCAGGTGGTCGTACTCGTAGGAGAACGACGCCCCGACGGCTGGGTCACGCGCACCACGCGACCCGCGGCGTCGCGCGCCCAGGCGCGATGCCCCGCCGTGCTCATCGACGCGCTCGACCACGACCGCACGCGTCACGCACCAGCGTCGAGGTGGTGCCGTCCGCGTTGACCGCCCCCACCATGCGACCCAGGGCGTCCCAGGTGGCACCGACCTGCGAGTCGGCGTCGCGCGCCAGCGTGGGCAGGCCCAACGGCCCGGACTCGAAGTCCTGGACCACACCCGTGGGGTCCACCGTCCGGGCCAGGTCCCCATTGGCCGTGTACTCCAGGGACCGCCCGCGCTCCTGTCGGGTCCGTCACGGAACGCAACCGCGACAGCGCGTCCCACCCGAACTGCCAGGACGACCCGTCCGGCAGTGTCGCACCGGCCTTGAGCCCCAGGTCGTCATAGACCGTTGAGATCACCCGGCCCACCGCGTCAGTCGTGGACTCCCTCAGCCCGTGGTGCTCCATAGGCGACCTCGGTACGGCCCCCGGCCGGGTCCACCAGCGTGCACAGGGCGCCCACTGGGCGTGTACTCCCCACCGCCACAGGGCGCCGTCGGGGTCGCGGCGGTGGGTGAGGTTGCCCGCCTGGTCGTAGCGGTACTGCGTGCGGTGGCCCAGGGGGGTGGTGGCGGCGGTGATCTGTCCCCGGGCGTCGCGTTCCAGGCGCGCGGTAGCCCCGTCGGCGTTGGTGGTGGCGATCAGGTCGCCGCGGTGATCGTAGGTCAGGTCAGGCTCACGCCCACCGGGTCGACGACCCGCACCAGCAGCCCGTGGTCCCATTCCAGGTGGGTCAGGCCGCCGCACGGGTCCGTGATGGTTGTGGGGTTGCGGTCAGCCCCCTGGTAGGTGAATGTCGTGACGCTGGGGGCGGCGTCCGGCTCGGGGGCGACAGTCACTCGCACGACCCTGTCGGCGTGGTCGTAGTCATAGGTGGTCCGAGCCCGGTGGGCCTCGACCCGCATGGTCAGGCGGGACCGCTGGTCGTACTGGTTGATGGTGCGCCGCTTGTCGCGGGCGGTGACCATGACCTTGTTGCCCCACCGGTCCCAGATGACCGACTGGCGTGCCCCGTCGGCGTCGACCATGCCGACCAGACGGCCCCACCGGTCGTAGATCCACGTGTTGGCCCGGCCCCCGTCCTCATCGGCGACCTGCGTGACCCCACCGGGCAGGTAGGTGTAGTGGCTGACCCGCCCGAAGGGGGAGCGCTGTGTGAGGACCTGGCCGGCCTGGTTGTAGGTGTTATCCACCTCACCACGCCGTCGGCGTCCATCACCCGGCGCACCCGCCCGCCCTCGTCCCACTCATAGCTGCGGCGCCCGCCTCGCGCTCCACGCCCACCAGCCGCCCCGAGGCGTCATAACGGTACGACACCTGCCGCCCGTCGGAGGCCTCCAGGCCCGCGATCCGGTCGGCCTCCTGGTCCCACACCACGGTGACGCGCCCGCCGCGCTCATGGGCCAGGCCCACCAGCCGCCCTGCCTGCCAGACGTAGTCCACCCGGCTCCCAGCCCCCGTGCACGTCCATGCCCGAGGCGCCCCGAGGCGTCGAACACCCACCGGCCGCCGGCGTTGTCCGACACCACCAGCCACTCGTCGCCGGCCGGCCCAGCGGCGTCGCCTGGCCCGCCGTCGTCACCGCCGGCGCCGGCAGCGTCGCCGGTGCCGTCGCGACCGGCGTCGCTGGTGCCGTCGTCGGCCGGCCTCAGGTGCTCGAGCCACGGGGCGTCCCGTGGCCCGCTCCCAGCCTGTTCCCAGGCGGGGAAGACCACGTGCCGCCCTGAGGGCGCACCCACCTCGCCCCTCCTCGTCCAGGACCAGGCGCTCGTCAGCGCACGAGGCCCACCCCGGCCCCAGGGCCACCGTCCAGCACCGAGTTGTAGGTGCGCGCAAACCCAGCGAGGCCAGGCCGCCGGTGAAGCCCAGGTCCACCCTCACGCTCCACGAGAGTTTGCCCGTCGTGGTGTTCACCGGGTCATCGGCGTACCCCGAGGTCTGCGGGTCCCCGCGATCGCGGGGACGCCACATCCAGCGGCCTGCGAGCCACCCACAACCCCTGGGCCGTCAGGGAGGCCTCCATCGCGGCGTCCGACACGCTCACGATCCCATCGCCACCAGCGGCCTCGAAGGCGGAGGCGACCGCCCCCACCCACGTCACCTCGCCAGAGTTGTTCGAGATGAACGACGCCAGGGCGCTGGTGATCCCCGAGGCGTCCACGGAGCACCACGAGCACAACGACGCGAACGAGGTCCAGCGCCGACTCCAGCCCCTGCCCGTGGACACGTTCTCGCTGGCCCCTGACAGGTTCGAGGCGTACGTGCGCAGGTCCGACGGCCTGGCCGACGACACCGCACCAGCCGCCCCCGGCGCCGGCTCCGCCCACGTCGAGACCACCGGCTCATGAGGCTCGGGCAACGGTACCGGAGCCGGGCCGGCGGGCGGCTTGTCCCCGTCGGTCAACCAGTCCCACCCTGCTTGAACAGGTTCTCCTCGTCCTGACGGTCCGCCCACTCCTTGGCCACCGCCCGACGCCTCCGCTCAGTCGCGGCCGCACTCTTCAGCGCCCGCACCTCACTGACCAGGTCATCCAGAGCGGCCGAGATATTCGTACAGTCCTCCTGGCCCGCCTTGGCGCCAGAGTCGAACACGTCCCCGTATGACCCTCAAAATCAGCCGACGCCGTCGACGCCCACCTCCACATCCGACCCCATCGTCGAGATCGTCGACGACAAGTCCGACGCCGCCGTAACCAGAGCATCCGCCGTCGCGTCGTCAAACACCACCGGCTCGTTATACGCCCCCAGATCATCCTTGCACGAACCCACAACAACCCCCAGGGACCAGACCAGGACAGGACGAGAGCCACCGCACCACAGCGGGGATGACCTGCCACACTCTACGCCCACAATGGCTCTGCCTGCCAGCATGAGCACGGACGACGCCACCCGGGTAGGCCGGCGGCAGGGCGGGCGCAGCGCCCCGCGGTCGGCCGGGCTCGCTCTCGTGCTCGGCGCACCTGGCCACCAGCCGCGGGTGCGCCAGCAGCGCCACCGGGTGGTTGACCCCGGCCGGGGAGTCCCGGACCAGGCGCAGGCGGTCGACGTCGTCGGTGTTCTCCGCCCGGTGGATCATGGCGGCGGTGAGGCCCGCTTCCAGGCCCAGCCCGGCGGCCACCTGCGCAGGGGCGGCACCCCGCGCGAGCGAGATGATCCTCTGAGACTCCGGCGGCCACCACCTGCGCGGGGGCGAGCAGCGAGGTTGGCGGCGTGGTCGGTCGGGACCGGTTGATCTCCTCGGGCATCTGCCGGCTGAAGACTGCGGCCTCACCCCGGCCCGCAAGCCATCGGACCCTGCTCTCATACGGCCTGGACTGATCTCGGCGAAGGGAGGAACTGACCGACCTCGTCGACGGTCTCGACTAGATCGTGAACGTACCTTTCCCGCTTCAACGAACCTCCGTTGACGTTGCCGACTGCCGTCAACCCATGTTGACGGCTGGGGTGCGGCCCGCGCCTCCCGCCGGTACCAGTCCGGGAACCAACCGTCCGGCCCATGCCGTTCCGCCGGCGTCGGCCCCGGGACGGAAGACCGCTCCCCGAGTCCGCCCGGCGGCCCGTAAACAGCCGCCGTTCTCCGCACCTGCGAGTGATGCGCGCCATAAGATGGGGGCGGCGTCGCACGTGACGCCAGAAGGAGGAACCATGAAGATCCTGCACTCGCAGTTCACCGCCAAGCCCGGCTTCGAGGACGAGGTCGCCAAGATGATCTGCGGCTTCGCCGACAAGGTCCGCAGCGAGCCCGGCAACCGCGTCTTCGACGTCTACCGTCACAGCGACGACCCGCGAAGTTCTCTTCGTCATGGAGGCCTACGTCGACGAGGACGCCTTCCAGACCCACCTGGGCATGCCCTACGGCGGGCCCTTCAACGCCCGTCTGGAGGAGATTATCGAGGAGCCCCACTCCATCCTCACCTTCCTCGACAAGATCGCCTGACGGAGTCCGCCGCGGCGCGTTCTCAAGGACGGGGTCCTCAGGGCGCGCGCCCGGACCCGGACGAGGGCGGGCGTCCCGTCCGATGATGACCAGACCAAGACCGCCTGGGCGGGGCCGCCGACCATGTCGGCGGCCCCGCCGCCCATCCACACCGTTCCGGCGCGGGCGCCGTCGGGCAGGTGGACGGCCCGATCGGTGGTTGGGCCCGCCCGCGCCCCTCGTTGAGGCGCGTTCGGTGAGGATGCGGTTGAAGGACGCAGGCGTCGCGGGTGGCGATGTAGTTCTTCACGGCCTGGAAGAAGCCGTCCTGCATCGCCGGGGAGATCACCTCTCCGTAGGAGATCGAGTTGAGACCGTCTGGCTCCGCAGGCGTCGGCCGTCTGCTGCTGGTGAGGGGGTGAGGGAGGAGCGTCGGCGTCGTTGCGCACCGGGACGCATCCCTGACCTTGCAGAAGTCGGTCTCGACCTGGGGGTCAGGGCGGTGGTGAGGAAGGCGTTCGCGCCGTCGCGGTTGTCCGTCGAGGAGGAGACGACGAACGAGTCGACGACCATGAGGAACATCCCCTCGGTCCCCTGGGAAGACGGTCGCGGCCACCGGCGAGGCGCCGGTGTCCGGTCGAGCGCTCGCGCTGGCGCTGGGGCCGCTGCTCGGGTCGCGTTCGTGCGCGGCGCTGGGGCGCGCTTGCTGTGTCGGCGCTCGTGCCGCGCTGGCGCTCGTCAACGCTCGTGCGGCGCTGGGCGCGGCGCTGGCGGTGACTGAGTCGTTGAGGCGGTGGACTCGGCGAAGGCGCTGTCGTTCATCTGGTAAAGCCACGCTCGCTCGCCGCCAGACGGCCGGAGGCCTCCGGACCACGTGCTGGTCTTGCCGGTCGCGTCCGTGTAGTCGATGAGGCGTCCCGAAGGTGCTGAGGGCGGTCTGCCTCCCTGCCCGCCGGTCCAGTCGAAGCGGTCGGCCTCGATCTCTCCCAGCCCTCCTTGCCGACGGTGGCCAGCAGGACCGCCTCCGAAGAGCCCCGCGGTGCTGATGGAATCGGCCCCGCCGATGCACAGCGGCGTCGTCCCGCTTTCGCCTTCAGGGCGTCGAGGTCGGCGAGGAACTGGTCGAGGGTGTAGCCCTCGCCCGGCTCAGCGATCCCGGCGCCCTGAGGACGTCGCGGTTGTACATCAGGACGTTCGCGCGGTGCGCGGACAGTGGGGCCGCGTACTGCTGCCGTCAGACCGAGACCGAGAGGAGGACGTTCTCAGGCGGCTGCGCCTGACCTCGTCGGTGAAGAGCGAGGAGACGTCGCCGACGGCGCCGGCGTTAGTGCCACGCGGTGATGTTCCCGCCGACGAGGGCTCTGCCAGACGTCGGGCGGGTCCCCGTGCGCAATGCGCGTGGCCAGGGACGACGTGGGCCTGGGAGCCCCGCCGCCGACGACGGCGGTCTCGTCGACTGGAGGTGCCGGGGTTCTGCTCTCGTAGCGGTCGACGAGGACGTTGAGGGCGGAGGACTCGAGGTGGACGTCCACCAGCGAGGAGGACGTCGATGGAGCCGTTCGCGGTGGGTCGATCCACCGAGCAGGCGGTGATGGCGAGGGCGGTCGTCGCGGCGGTGAGGAAAAAGGCGACGACGCGTTGTCTCAGAGTGGTCATCACTGGGCCTTCCTCTTGTCTGAGGTCGTAGCGATTACTCGCGTGGGTGTGCGCAGGTCGTAGATCGCGTAGAGCGTGACCATGGCGAAGCAGAACGCCGGGACGACGAAGGAGGTCGCCGCGCTCGTCGATGTCCATGACCCGGCCTGGACCATCGGCACTGATCGCCCCGCCGACGATCGCCATGACCAGGCCCGCGGCGCCGAACTCGTCGCCTCGCCGAGCCCCGGCGAGGGGCGACGCCGTCGATCGTGGGGAACATCGAGGGACAGGCACAGGGAGATGGAGATGACGGCGATCACCCCGGTCATGTCCGGGCGGAGCGCGGCGTAGAGGCACAGGCACACGGCGAGGGTGCCCAGGACCGCCATGACCTTGGTCGCCCGGATGCGCGCGCGATGACGGCGGTGCATGACGAAGCGGGCGATGAGGGAAGACGACGAGGCTGATCTGCAGCATCTGCGAGCAGCGGAGGGAGCCGTCGATCGCCTGCTGCGTGTACTGGATGATGTACGTCCAGCAGCACACCTGGGCGGCCACGTTGAAAGAACTGGGCCAGGACGCCGTATCCGGTATCTCTTCGAGCGCCACAGGACGGCCGCCGGGTTGGCGGGCCCGGCCGTGGACTCCTCGTCCGGGGCGGCCGAGGGCGGCGCCTTCTGGACGAAGATGATGACCAGGATGACGGCCAGCAGGATCCCGAGCCCGATGTAGGGGCCGGTGACGGCGCGCAGCTGCTCGGCGCGGATCGCGCGCTCCGTCTCGGCGCAGCGGTCGGCGGGTTCACTGAGGTGTCGAGCTTGGGCAGGATGAGGGTCGAGGCGATGAGACGCCGATGTTGGTCCCCCAGCGGGTTGAACGCCTGGGCGAGGTTGAGGCGCCGCGTGGCCGTCTTCTCCGGCCCAGGGAGATGACGTAGGGGGCTGGCGGAGGTCTCCAGGGAGGGAGCATCCGGCGGCGATGGCGAACAGGGCGGCGAGGAAGGCCCCGTAGGTCATCACCCGGGAGGCCGGCCAGAACCCGAAGGCGCCCAGCGAGGCGAGGGCGAGGCCGGAGACCATCCCCGCCTTGTAGCCCCACCTGGAGTTGATGAAGGCGGCGGGGATGGCCAGGAGGAAGTAGGCGCCGTAGTACGCCATCTGGACCAGGGAGGCCTGGACCGAGGACATGTGGAAGATGCGTTTGAAGCCCGAGACCATGGGGGTCGTCAGGGTCCGCAGCGATGCCCCAGGCGGTGAAGCACGCGATGACCGCGATGAGGAGCATGACGGTTCCCGGGAAGAGGATCCTGGTCTCGAGACTCGGAGGGCGGGGCAGTGGGTTCTTTGTCTCTGGTGGCTGGGGCCGTCAGTGGAGTTCTCCGTGGATCTGGTCCGGCGGCGCGGAAGCGGGTCCCGCGCCGGGTGTGTGCAGCGCGTCACTGCGATGGTACCCGGACTGCGGCGCGCCGTCCGGCTTTACGCGAAAAGACTGTGAACGAAGGGTGTCCCGAGAGGGGCGCTCCGCCGTCGGAGGGCCCCGCCCTCACCGCCCTGCGCGCCGGGCGCGGCGCCGTCTGCGGCGCTCCTGGCACCACTGCGCGACGGCGAGGCTGCTCAGGCCGTAGATGCCCAGCACGTACATCGACGTCGTCGCCAGCTCCGGCAGGGACAGGGCTGCCCGCGGCGCGCGGCCCACTGCACAGCTGCCCCGTCAGCTGGAGGCACAGCAGCCCGAGCAGGGCGAAGCGGGCCCGGTCGTGACCGCGGAAGGTGAGTGCGATGAGGGCCCCCAGACCCAGGTAGATCACCGCCAGCGAGCCCCAGACGACCGCGTCGAACCGCCTGGCGGGGAGCGGATGGCTCAGTTCCGCGACCATCAGGTCGACGAGCTGGGAGACGTGCGGCAGGTAGGACAGCGCGTCAGGGACGATGCCGCACACGATGGCCAGCATCGCGCACACCAGCGCCGTGGGGCGGGAGGCCGCCCGTCGCGCCGCCTTCGACGTCGCCGTCACGATGTCGTCGCCGGGGCGGCGCCCGGCGTCGCCGTCCGGGCAGGACCGGGGCGGGCGCGGCGCTCAGATCGGCGCCGTCGAGCTCGAGGATCGGCAGGTTCCCGTCGGTTCTCACCGCGTCCCCGCCGCCGTTGCGCGAGTGGTACCCGGTGGAGAAGCGCTCCAGCACCGTCGCGCCGACCGCGGGGACCGCGTCGCGGACCGTCGCCAGGACGTGATCGCGCTCGGCGTCGGTGTCGGCGTCGATCTTGTGGGTGACCTGTCCGGTGAACAGCGACAGGCCGACGGCGCGGTCGTAGAGTGCCCAGCCGCGAGCCAGTCGACGCGCGCGCCGCCGGGCAGCAGCCAGCCCCGGGGGTCGGCCAGAACCGGATGTGGGTGGCGCCAGGAGGGGCTCCCGCGACCTCCTGCTCGTAGAGCGAAGGCCTGAGGGCGGCCGAAGAGCATGAGGGTGCTCACCGGCGCGGCCCGGTAGGAGCGCCTGGTCAGCGCCGCGCCCACGATGCGCATCGAGCTGCCCAGGCTCAGGGGTCGGCGAGCGTCCAGCCCTGCCGCCTGCATGACCCGTGCAGGTCCTCTCCGGTTCCGCGCACGGCCAGGTTGATCGGGTCCCCTGAGCATGCCGTTGGTGGTGCAGGGCGCCCGATGAAGTAGTCGGGCACGTAGATCGCCGTGAGGATGCGGTGCACCGGGGCAGGGCCAGGTAGGACGTCAGCAGCCAGAACCCCAGGAGGTAGGCCAGCTGCGGGGCGGGCCGCCAGCCTGGCGAGGCCAGCGCGAGCGCGAGCAGGGTCACGTGCACCAGCGCGATGCCGAAGAGACCAGGTCCAGACTGTGCCAGCTCAGCAGGCGCCGCCGCACGGGGCGCGGGGCCGCGTCCGGGTCCGCGCGCCCCCGCGCGTCGTCGGACGGGCCGCCGGTGCTCACGCCCGCACCCTACGCGTCCGCCGGCGGGACGGCCCGCCGCCGGGGCGGGCGTTCCGCGCAGCCGCCGCCCGAGCGCGGTCGGTCCGCGAGTCGGCCCGGGCCCCGGGCGACCGGGGACTCGCCTGTGCCGAGGCTCATTTTTCCAGTCAAAGGGGCCGTGCCCTGGGATGGCACGGATCGACGCCACCGATCGGCGTCCGTCAGGGGCGCCGTCGCGCCCCGTGCGCCTCACCAGCATCACTCATCGGAGTAGACCCCCGTGAAGAGCACTGTCGAGAACCTTGACCCCGCGCGCATCAAGCTGACCGTCGAGGTCCCCTACGAGGAGCTCAAGCCCAGCCTGGACGCCGCCTACAAGGAGATCGGCTCCCAGATCAGGTCCCCGGCTTCCGCCGCGGGCACGTCCCCGACCAGATCATCGACCGGCGCGTGGGCCGCGCCACCGTCATCCAGGAGGCCGTCAACAAGAAGCTCGCCGACCTCTACCGCGAGGCCATCGAGGAGTCCGAGCGCGCGCCGATGATCCAGCCCGAGGTGGAGATCACCGAGCTGCCCACGTCACCTGGCGCCCAGGGCGGGCCGGCTCGTCTTCACCGCCGAGGTCACGGTCCGCCCCGAGATCGACCTGCCCGAGTCTGTCCGGCGCCGAGATCGCCATCGACGCCGTCGAGGTCTCCGACGAGGACGTCGACGCCGAGCTGCAGACCTGCGCGCCCGCTTCGGCTCGCTCAAGTCCGTCGACCGCGAGGCCCGCACCGGCGACTTCGTCACCATCGGCCTCAAGGCCGTCATCGACGGCGAGGAGGTGGACAGCGCCTCCGGCGTCTCCTACGAGATCGGCAAGGGCAATATGCTCCAGGGGCTGGACGCCGCCCTGGAGGGGCTCAAGGCCGGGGACTCCGCCGTCTTCACCACCACCCTGGCGGGCGGCGAGCACGAGGGCGAGGAGGCCGCGGTCACCGTCGACGTCGAGGCCGTCAAGCAGCGCGAGTTGCCCGAGGTCGACGACGACTTCGCCTCGATCGCCTCCGAGTTCGACACGGTGGAGGAGATGCTCGAGGACCTGCGTCAGCAGGTGGTCGAAACGCAGGACCGAGACCAGGCCGTCGCCGCCCCGCGACGCCTGCTGGAGCACCTGCGGAGCGAGATCTCCTTCGACGTGCCCGCCGACGTGGTGGACAACGAGATCAAGCAGCACCTGGAGGCCGAGGGCAGGCCGACGACGCCGCGCCGAGGAGATCGCGAGGACATCACCAACGGCGTGCGCGACCAGATCATCCTCGACACCCTGGCCGAGGCCCTCGGGTGAGCGTCGGCGGGAGGAGCTCTTCGAGCTTCCTCTTCAGACGGCGCAGGACTACGGCATGGAGCCGCCCAGTTCATCCAGGGCGCCCAGCGCGCCGGCCAGATCCGGCCTTCGTCTCCGAGATCGCCCGCAACAAGTCCCTCGCCTGGCCCTGCGCGGGTGACGGTCAAGGACTTCAACGGCGAGGTCGTGGACCTGACGAAGTTCATCGGCTCCGACGAGCTCGACGCCGAGGCCTGTGTCTCCAGGTCGAGGCCGCCGCCGACGACGGCGGTGACGACGCGCCCGCCTCCGGGGACGCGCGACGCGCGCATGACCGGGTGCTCGCGGACGACGTCGCCTTCGTCGCCTCGGCCTTCTCCTGGCCGCTGGCGGCTCGGCCGACTCCGGCCTCCGCCGACTCCGCCGACAGCAGCTCCGGCCTCTCCGGCCTCCGCCGACTCAGCGCCGACGGCTCGAGCCGACAGCGCCGGTGACGGACGACGCGACTAGCCGTCGCGCGAGCAGTGCCGCCGCCGCCGCTTCGGGGCCGGCGGCCCGCTCGCGCGTTGGATGATCGTTGACGCCGGACGCGCGGACGCCTACCGCTGACTGATCGGTCATATGACTGGTGAGTCATAGGGAGGTCGCCGATGCCCCGCCCACCTTCTTCAACCTCCCGAGGACAAGCGCGCCCGCGTCGTCGAGGCCTCAAAGGCCGAGTTCGCCGCTCGCCCCTACGCCCGGGCCTCGGTCGACCGCGTCATCGCCGCGCGCCGGCGTGTCCAAGGACAGCTTCTACCAGTACTTCGAGAACAGGAGGACGCCTACGCCCACCTGGTGCGCGAGCTCGCGAGGCGCGCGCGTCGGCTGACGGGGGCGACCCCGTGCCCGAGGCCCCCTTCGAGGAGGTGCTCGCCGCCATCGTGCGCGGCAGCCACGACTTCCATCTGCGCGACCCGCTGGGCTGGGCGGTGCTCGCGCGCGCCCTGGCCGACGACGCCCCGCCGGTGCTCGAGTCCGACCAGTCGGTCTCCGGCGGCGTGCACCGGTGGGCGGTCGCCGCCATCGCCGCGGGGCAGGCGTCCGGCGAGCTGCGCGGGGACGTCGACGCCGAGACCGCCGCCTGGATGATCGAGCGCGTGCTGCTGGGAACGCCCCACTACGTCGCGAGCCCGTTTCAGCGTGGACCCCGAGCGCGCCGCCGCCGACGGCAGCGCCTTCGACCGGCCGAGATCGCCCGGGTGGCCGACGACGTCGTCGCCCTGCTGGCACCCGCCCTCGGGGCGCCGCGTGCGGACGGGGACGGGGATCGGGGACCGCGCCCGCGGGCCGGGGCGCGGTGCGGTGGGGGCGCGGGCAGACCGTCAGGGACCGCATCGCGGGGGCGGGGACCGTGCCTGAGGCGATCGCGGCCCGCGGGCTCTCCTTCACCTACCGGGGCTCGGCCCGCCCGCCCTGGACGACGTCGGCCTGAGCGTCGCCGCCGGCGAGATCATCGGCCTGCTGGGGCCCAGCAGCGCGGGCAAGTCCACCCTCCAGCGGGTCCTGACCGGCCTGCTCACCGGGTACCGGGGCTCGGCGCGAGTGCTCGGCCGCGAGATCGCCGACTGGGGCGCGAGGTCTACGAGCGCATCGGGGATCACTCGAGACGCCCCGTCTCCTTCAGGGCGCCTCACCCTGCGCGAGAACCTCGCTACACCGCCCGCCTGTACCGCGGCCCCGCCCGGGACCCGGAGGAGCTGCTGGCCGCCGTCGACCTCGCCGACGACGCGGATCTGCGCGCCGCACGCATGAGCAAGGGCATGGGGTGCGCTTCAACGTGGCCCGCGCCCTCCTGCACGGACCCGAGCTGGTCTTCCTCGACGAGCCCACCTCCGGCCTCGACCCGGTGGGGCGCGGAGGATGGAGGACCTCATCGCCGCCGAGCGCGCCCGGTGCACCATCGTCGTCACCACCCACGACATGACCCTCGCCCATCGCGCCTGCGACCGGGTCGGCTTCATCGTCGACGGGCGCCTCGTCGAGCTCGGCGCGCCGGGCGAGCTGTGCCGAGCGGTACGGCAGGCGGGAGGTCCGCGTCACCTGGGACGGGGGCGGCGGCGTTTACCCGCTGGACGGTCTCGCCGACGACGCCTCCTTCCACGAGGCGCTGCGCACCCGGCGCGTGCGCACGCTCCCACTCGCGCGAGGCCGACCTGGCCGAGGTCTTCGCCTCCGTCACCGGTCGGGAGCTGTCAGCGAGGGCCGGGGCCGGGGCCGCCGCCTGCGCGCGCCGCCGTGAGGCGCACCGCCGCCACCCTCGTGCTCGACCTGCGGCGCCAGGGCCGCGGAGGGGTACTGGTTCGTGGCCCTGCTCGCGGGCCTGACGGTCGGCGCCGTCCTCCTCGCGCTCGCCGGGGATCCGCGCCGCTGGTGGCCGGTCGTCGTCCTGGCCGAGCTGTCCATCACCTCCTTCTACTTCGCCGCCGTGCAGGTCCTGCGCGAGCGAGGCGAGGGCACCCTCGCCGCCCGGGCCCCTCACCCGCTGGGGCCGAGGGGAGTACCTGACCGCGCTCGCCGCCTCCTGTGCCCTGCTCGCCCTCGCCGAGGTCGGCGCGCTGGTCCTCGCTGGTCCCACGGCGCGGCGGTGCTCTGGCCGGTCCTGGCCCTCGGCGCAGCCCTCGTCTCCTGCCTCTACGTCCTCTACGGCGTCATCGCCGTCGCCGGCTACGAGACCATCAGGGGCCTTCCTGCTGCCCTCGGGGCTGTGGACGATCGTCCTGGGCGTCCCCCATGCTGCCCCTCCTCGGGGTCCCTGGGCGGGTGGTGGCTGTGGTGCCACCCGCTCCAGCCCGCCGTCGTCCTCATCGAGGCCGCGTTCAGGGGCCCGTCCGGTCGGGAGCCGTCGCGCCCTGCGCGCTGCTCGGGGCCGCCTGGTGCGCGCTCCTGGCCCTCGTCGCCCGGGCGAGGCTGGTGCGCGCCGTCACTGCGAGGGGGCGGTCTCATGAGACCCCGCGCAGTGCTGGGGACTGCTGCCCGCCGACCTGCGCCGCCTGGCCCGCGACGAGCTGCTGGTGTGGATGCCGGCCGTGCCCCTGGCCATGGCCCTGGCCGCGCGGCTCGGCGTGCCGGCGCTCCTGCGGGCCGTCGGTCCCGGGCGGGGCAGGGGCCGGGAATGGGCCGCCCGCATCGACGTGGCCGCCTTCGCCATTGTCGTGCCGGTGCTGGTCGGCGCGGTCGTGGGCTTCATGCTGCTGGGGGAGAAGGAGGACGGGGTCTGGTCGGTCCTCGCCGTCACGCCGACGTCCCTGCGCGGCTACCTGATCTGGAGGGCCGCCGGCGCGGTGATCGTCGCGGCCGCCGCCGGCGGGGTGTGCACGCGGCTCGCCGGCCTGGACGACCTGGGTGCGCGCGCACCGCCGTCCTCGCCGCGGCCGGCGCGCCCCTGGCCGGCGCCGCCGCCCTGAGTCTGGCGGCCTGGGCGGCGAGACACGGTCCAGGGATTCGCCGCCGTCAAGCTGTCCCTGATCGTCCTCGTCCTGCCCGCCGTCGTGCCCCGCGACGCCGGGGCGTGGCAGCTGGCCGCTCGCCGCGATCCCGAGCTGGTGGCCGGTGCGCGCCTACTGGGACCTGACCGGCCCGGGATCCTGGTGGCCCGCCTGGCTGCTGGGGTCCGTGGCGGTCGGTCTGGCGATCATGGCGGCCGGGCTGCGCCGGGCCGCGCCCATGAGCCGGCGGCATGACGAGGCGGGCTGGTGGGGACTCGTGAGGCGCTTGGGGGTCGGCTCGAGTGCGAGACGTGTCCGAATCTGTTGCAAAGGCGCTCCGGGGCCCGGGATCGGCACGAGAAGCGCGGAATATCAGCAATTCTCCTCGCGCGCTCCGGCGCGATCAGGGCCTTTGCAGCAGATTCGGATCACCGGGATTATTCCGGGCGCGTCTGGGTGCGTCTCCCGGGTGTGATGCGAGGGTCGTTGAGGGCGGTGGGGCGCGGGGCTGGTCGTGATGGTCCGTCCGAATCGCCCCCGGGTGCGCTGAGGCGCTGCGGCGCTGCAGATCGCCCCGGGGGTGATCGTCGGGGGCACGGTCCGGATCGGCACGTCGGGGCGGTTCCGGCGTCAGCCCGCTCCCGCCCGCCGGTCGTCCGACATGGTGAGATGGTGTCTGCGCATGTCGTGACGCGCGGCTCGCGGGCGTCCGCGAACCCGCGAGCGTCGCTTAACCCGCGAGATACGCTAACCGCGAGCGTCCTCTGGCAGACGTCCTCGCGGGTTAAGTGACGTGCTCGGCGGTCCCGGCCGATCTCGCGGACCGCGGGCGTGCCCCGACGTCGAGATGCGCGTTCGCGCCCTCGGACGACGAGGTCGTCGGCCACCGTGAGTGCGGCCGCGCATCGTACACTGGTCTCAGCCAGCATGGAGCACCGCCATGAGCCCCGCCGGATGATAGCCTTCCGGCGGCGGATGGCGGGCGGTTCGCCCGTCATGACGCGTGTTGAGGGAGGTGGGCCGTGGTCCGGGTCGAGGGTCGCGACCGGGCGGCTGCGGGCGGTGCTGGCGGCGGCGGCGCAGTGCGGGCAGCGGCGGCGACGCGGGCAGGCAGCGGCGGCGCTGACGATATCGGCGGTGCCCGGCGTCGCGGGCGAGGCGGAATGCCCGCCGAGGAGGTCCTCGCCGTCGTCGACTGGCTGGAGGCGCGCAGGGGCCGTCCACGTCATCACCGGAGGGTGGGCCGTCGAGCGCGCTCGTCGGGCGCGCCACCCGCCCCCACCAGGGACCTCGATGTCATCGTCGAGGCGGGGGCGTGCGACGGCCTGGCCCGGTGGCTGCGCGGGCGGGGCTGCGAGGGCTGGTCGTGGACTGGCTGCCGATCCGCGTCGAACTCAGGCGGGGCGGTGCGGCGTCGATCTGCACCCATGAGGTCGACGGGCGCGGCGACGGCGTGCGAGGCGGGCTTCGGCACGCAGGTCTTCGAGCACCGCGCCGCCGACCGCACGCGGGGCCACATCGGCGGTCGCCGGGTCGTGGTCGCCACCGCGGCCCGCCTCGTAGAGCTCCACCGGGGCTACGAGCCGCGCCCCGAGGACCTCCACGACATCGCCCTGCTGCGCCGCCTCCTCCAGTCGGACGGGGATGACCGGGAGACGGCAGAGCCGGCGGAGATGAGCAGGGCTCAGTCCTTCGCGTCGACGTCCACCATGACCAGCTGCATGCGGCAGGGGGTCACCGCGGTCAGGGCGTGGCGGTCGCCCGGGGCCAGGTAGATGACGTCGCCGGCCCTCATGCGCTCGGTGCGCTCGCCGATGGAGAAGTCCATCTCGCCCTCCAGGAGGGTGACGACGACGGCCTTGGTGGAGGCGTGCTCGGTGAGCATCTGCCCGGCGTCGAAGGTGAAGACGACGGTGCGCAGCACGTCGTTGTTGACCACGACGCGCGAGGTGGTGGCCTCCTCGCTGATGGGCAGGCCTCGTTGAGGCCGAGGCGGAAGAGGGACTCCGGTCACGGGGTGGTGGGCATGATCAGTTCCTTTGCGTTTGCGGGGATGGTTGAAATCGGTTTGCCGGGCCGCGGCGCGGTGCGCCGGGCGGCGTCAGGTCGAGGGCAGGCCAGCCTGCGGCGCAGCGGCCCCAGGACGCACAGCTCGAGGGCGAGCGTGAGTCCCGCCATGACGACGGACAGGGCGAAGACGTCGGCCGTCTCCAGGTTGGTGCGCGCCTGTTGGACCTGCGCGCCCAGCCCCGTGGTCGTGCTGAGCAGCTCGGACATGACGGTGACCCGCACCGACTGCCCCACGGCCACGGTCAGCGCCGACAGTACCGGAGGAGCCACCGCGGGCAGAATGATCCGGCGCACGGTCCACGCCCGGCTCCGGGCGAAGACCCGCGCCATGTCCAGCAGGTCGGCGTCGACGCCCGCCACGGCGTCGCGCACGGCGGTGGTCAGCAGGGGCAGGGTCACCAGGGCGACCACGAGGACGACGACCCCGGCGGTGGGCTCCCAGCCAGATCATGCCCACCACGACGATGACGATCGGCGGCACGGACATGAGCACCTGCACCCACGAGTCCAGCAGCTCGCGCAGCCACGGCTACGTCCCCATCGCCCAGCCCAGCGGCAGTCCCGATCAGGGCAGGAGATGCCCGAGCCCGACGGCGCCGCGCTCGACGGTGAGCAGGAGCGCGGCGCCGAGCTCCTCGTCGCGGATGAGCCCGACCAGCGCCGTCCAGGTGGTCCGCGGGCCCGGCAGCACGTACTCGGGGCTGAGTGCGGGCCGCCGCGTGCCAGATGAGCACCGCCAGCGCGATGCCCGTCCACCACAGCAGGGGCGGAGCGCAGCCGCTCGGCTCCCGGGATCGCCGCCGAGGCATCAGCGCGGGTCGGCGACGTGAGAAGTCCGCGGCCGGCAGGGGACCCGCCGATGATGTCGGGGTTGAGCGTGGACAGCCCTGTGTAGAAGTCCTCCAGCTTCGCTCTTGGCGTCGGCGGCGGCGACGATCTTGAGCTGCAGGCGCGGGATGACCTCCTTGACGATCGGGGCGGGCACGTCGTTGGCGCTCGAGATCGCCGCCACCGTCTCCTCCGACATGGCGTTGACGTCGCGACGGCCGCCTCGAGCTCGCTCAGGACGGCGCCCGACGAGGGCGGAGTTCTCGGTGAGCGCGCCGGGCATGACCAGGCCGGCCATGGGGAAGCGGGCCTCGCCGCCGGTGACCTCGGCCCACAGCGCCTGGAGGTCGACCGTGCGCTCCAGGCCCTTGCCCTGCTGCTGGGCCTTGGCCAGGCTGACGCTGGCCGGGTGCTCGGGCAGGACGGCGTAGTCGACCTCCCGGTCAGCAGCGCGTTCAGCGCCCCCTGACCGTCGGGGTAGGGCGCGATGGTCAGGTCGGAGTCGGCGTTCCACCCTTCTGCCCGAGCAGGTAGCGGAAGACGAGGTCGGGCATATTGCCCGGCATGGGCACGCCCACCTGCTTGCCGCGCAGCGCCTCCAGGCCCTGGGCGGACGAGCCCGAGGGGCCGATGACGTAGAGCATGCCCCACACCTGCATGGCGATCAGGCGCACCGGCACGCCCTTGTTGAACAGGTTCGCGGCGGCGTAGGAGGGGGTCGCCGCCAGGTCCGTCTCCCCGTTGACGAGCAGCGACTTGAGCACGTCGACGCTGGCCCAGTTGTCCTTCGGCCTCCCCGACGACGCCGTCGAGGTGGCCGTAGGTGCCGAAGGAGGTCATGCGGGGCGGCGTAGGCGAGGGTGGTGGGGGTGTGGACGCGCAGGGACGTCGAGGGGCCCTGGCCCGGTTCCCGAGGCGCCGGTGGATCCGGCGGTCGCCGGGGCGCCTTGGGAGGAGCAGGCGGTCAGGACCGCCGGGGTCAGCAGGCCGATGCCGGCCAGGGCAGAGGAGGAGCGGCGCTTGATCATGCAGGGGTTCCTTTCGTTGAGCGAAGTGGTCGGCGGACGTGCGGGCGGGGATCCCGGTCGGTCGGCGTGACAGGGGCGGTTGTGACGGGTCGGTCGGCGTGACGGGGCCGGGGCGACGGCGCCCGGCCGCTCAGGCGGTCAGGCGCCAGGTGCCGGGCGGGCCGTCCAGGTGCAGAGTGGAGGTGGGAGACCTCCTCGGCCTCCCTCGGGGTCGTGGGTCACCCAGACGGTCACCACGCTCTGGTCGGCGAGGAGCTCGATGAGGTCGGCCCGCAGGGCGGCGCGCCAGCGGGCGGTCCAGGGCCGAGAAGGGCTCGTCGACGAGCAGGAGGGTCGGCGAGGCGGCCAGCGCCCGGGCGATGGCCACGCGCTGGCGCATGCCGCCCGACAGCCGCGCCGGGGGCAGGTGGCCCGCGCCGGCCAGCCCCTACGCGCTCGAGCCACTGCAGCCGCCGTCAGGTCCGGCGCCGGGGCCGTCCACAATGAGCGAGATATTGCGGTGCGCGGAGTACCAGGGCAGGAGGCGCGGCTCCTGGAACACCTGGGACAGGCGGCCGGCGGGGCGCGCGACGGAGCCGCCGTCGGTGGGGGACAGGCCGGAGACGGCCCGCAGGAGCGTCGTCTTGCCCGCGCCCGAGGGGCCGGTGACGGCCAGGGTCTGTCCGGGGCGGACCGTGAGCGACAGGTCGTCCACGAGGGTGAGCCGCGGCGCACCATGGTCACGTGCTCCAGGACCAGGTCGGCGCGCCGCTGCCGCGGGGCCGCGCTACGGGCGCCGCGGGCGCGCGGGCGCAGCGTCGACGGTCGACATTTTTCCTCCTTGAGACCGTTATAAATAGGGCTGAGGGAAGCCTAACCCACCGACTCCCCTCCGGCGGGTGCGCTGCCTCACGGCGCGATCGGGGCGGGCGGACCCTGTGCCGTGAGCGAAAGCGTCCGATCGCGGGCATGGGGCCGCGCGCCCGCAGCGTTAGCGTTGGCGGGACTGAACACGAGGAGGACTGACGTGAGCGAGCACATCACGCCCAGGAGCGCCGAGCCCACCGGCGCCGGACTCGGCCTGACCGACTCCATCTACAACCGCCTCCTCAAGGGAGCGCATCATCTGGCTCGGCTCCGAGGGTGCGCGACGACAACGCCATAGCGCCATCTGCGCCCAGATGCTGCTGCTCGACGCGGAGGACCCGGACAGGGACATCTACCTCTACATCAACAGCCCCGGCGGGTCCGTGACGGCCGGCATGGCCATCTACGACACCATGCGAGTACGTCAAGCCCGACGTCGTCACCGTCGCCACGGGCCTGGCCGCCTCCATGGGGCAGTTCCTCCTGAGCGCCGGCGCCAAGGGCAAGCGCTACATCACCCCACGCGCGCGTGCTCATGCACCAGCCCTCCGGCGGGGCCGGCGGCTCGGCCACCGACATCCGCATCAACGCCGGACCTCATCATCGCCATGAAGCACGAGCTCGCCGAGATCACCGCCGCCCACACGGGCCACAGCATCGAGCAGATCCTCGCCGACTCCGACCGCGACCACTGGTTCAGCGCCGCGGAGGCCCTCGACTACGGCTTCGTGGACCACATCGTGTCCTCGTCGCGCGAGATCCAGCAGAACGGAGAGAACTGAGATGACGTCCCGCCCCTACTTCGAGGCCCTGGCCCGCCAGGTCGAGGCCGGCGGCCCGGCCTCGCCCCCGCCCGTGGCGCGCTACGTCATGCCGCAGTTCGAGGAGCGCACCGCCTACGGCTTCAAGCGCCAGGACGCCTACTCCAAGCTCTTCGAGGACCGCATCGTCTTCCTGGGCGTCCAGGTCGACGACGCCTCCGCCGACGACGTCATGGCCCAGCTCCTCGTCCTGGAGTCCCAGGACCCCGACGGCCTGATCACCATGTACATCAACAGCCCCGGCGGCTCCTTCACGGCCCTGACCGCCATCTACGACACCATGCAGTTCATCAGGCCGCAGGTGCAGACGGTGTGCCTGGGGCAGGCCGCCTCCGCCGCGGCCGTGCTGCTGGCCGCCGGCAGCGAGGGCAAGCGCCTGGCCCTGCCCAACGCCCGCATCCTCATCCACCAGCCCGCCATGGAGGGCATGCACGGCCAGGCCTCCGACATCGAGATCGTCGCCAACGAGATCGACCGCATGCGCGCCTGGCTGGAGGACACCCTGGCCACCCATACGGGCCAGCCCCGCGAGAAGGTCCACGCCGACCTGGAGCGCGACACGATCCTGACCGCGCAGGCCGCCAAGGACTACGGACTGGTGGACCAGGTCCTCGCCTCCCGCAAGGCCCCCCGCTCACCGCACTCCGCCTGAGCGGCGGGCGAGAACGGCACCGGCATGAACGCCCTCCGAGCCCGACGGCGCAGCTCGCCTGCGCCGTCGAGCTCGAACGGTTTGACTGAAGTCGACAAAGATGCGGCGAGTGAGCAGTTGCCGGGCGGTTCTCGGCGCGCCCCGCCGTCTCGGGGTGCCGAACACCCCTAGGGCTTACAGCATCTGAGGAGGATCCCTCATCCCCACATCCCCATCCCGCTCAATCAAACGGAGGATTCTGGTGGCGCAGCGCTGAGGTGTCGACCTGCTCAAGTGCTCCTTCTGCGGCAGAGAGTCAGAAGCAGGGTCAAGAAGCTCATTGCCGGTCCCGGTGTCTACATCTGCGACGAGTGCATGGAGCTGTGCAACGAGATCGTGGACGAGGAGCTCAGGGGAGTCCGCCGCCGGCGTGCCCCTCGAGGCTGCCCAAGCCGCAGGAGATCTTCGACTTCCTCAATCAGTACGTCATCGGCCGGGAGAGCGCCAAGCGCGCCGCGAGGCGTGGCCGTCTACAACCATTACAAGCGCGTCCAGGGTGCGCGAGCGCTCCGTGGCCGAGGGCGACGGCCTGAGCTGGGCAAGTCCAACATCCTCCTGCTCGGGCCCACGGGCACGGCAAGACCCACCTGGCCCGCACGCTCGCCCGCCTGCTCGACGTGCCCTTCGCCATCGTCGACGCCACCGCCTGACCGAGGCCGGCTACGTGGGCGAGGACGTGAGACATCCTCCTCAAGCTCATCCAGGCGGCCGACGGCGACGTCAAGCGGGCGGAGAAGGGCATCATCTACATCGACGAGATCGACAAGATCGGCCGGAAGGCGGAGAACCCGTCGATCACCCGCGACGTATCCGGCGAGGGCGTGCAGCGAGCCCTGCTCAAGATCATCGAGGGCACCACGGCCTCCGTGCCGCCCGGCGGCGGGCGCAAGCACCCCCACCAGGAGTTCCTGGAGATCGACACCACCAACATCCTGTTCATCGCCGCCGGGCGCCTTCGCGCGGCATCGAGGACATCGTCCGCCAGCGCGAGCGCAAGGAGTCAGGGGCGCAGACGCTCGGCTTCGGCGGGATCCTGGCCGGGGAGAAGAAGGACGTCTTCGCCTCCCAGGTCCGCCCGGAGGACCTGCATGAGTTCGGCCTCATCCCCGAGTTCATCGGCCGCCTGCCCGTCATCGCCACCGTCCAGGACCTGGGGGTGGCCGAGCTCATGCGGGTGATGACCGAGCCGAAGAACGCCCTGGTCTCGCAGTACCAGTACCTCTTCAGCCTCGACGGCGTGGAGCTGGAGCTGACCAACGACGCCATCGAGGCCGTGGCCGAGCTCGCCCTGACGCGCAAGACCGGTGCGCGCGGCCTGACCTCCATCGTCGAGGAGGTGCTGGGCGACGCCATGTTCGAAGTCCCCTCCCTGCCCGAGGTCGGGCGCGTCGTCGTCGACGGCGACACCGTGCGCGGGCGGTGCAGGCCCCGCTACGAGGCGGGCTCCGGGGACCCTGGCGGCGACCATGAAGAGCGGGCCGGAGCCGAACCGCATGAGCGCGGCGCCGCCCGGCCCTCGCCCGATCGGCGGGCCGAGGGGGATGCGGGCGCCGTGCCGCCCCGGCTCGCCGCCTACCGCGCCACCATCGACAATCTCGACGCCGCCCTGGTGCACCTGCTCGCCGAGCGCTTCCGGTGCACCCAGCAGGTGGGGGTGCTCAAAGGCCGAGCTCGACCTGCCGCCGTCGGACCCGGCCCGCGAGGAGCGGCAGGTGGCGCGGCTGCGCGAGCTCGCCGCGCAGTCGGGCCTCGACCCGGTCTTCGCCGAGAAATTCTTCGCCTTCGTCGTCGCCGAGGTCATCCGCCACCACGAGGCCATCCGTCAGGACGCGGTCCGACGGCGCTGAGCGGGCGCTGACCGCAAAGCCCGCCCGGGCCGGGGCGCTGCGGCGGGAGCGCAGGACGTGACCGCCGCAGCTCGGGCCCCGCCCGGGCCGGGGTCTCGCCGCGCCGCGCGCGCCCTACTCCTGGGGCCCTCTTCTTGGAGGCGTAGATGTCGGCGATGGTGTCGGCGTGCACCTTCATGACCTTCCCGCGCTTGACCTTCAGGGAGGGGGTCAGCAGGCCGTTGGCCTCGGTGAAGTCGGTGGTCAGCACCCGGAAGGAGCGGATGGACTCGGCGCGCGAGACCGCCCGGTTCGTGCGCGCCACCGCGCGGTCCAGGGCCGCCAGGACCCGCGGGTCGGTCGAGGCCTCGACGACGTCCATCTCCGGCAGGCCGTGGTTGCGCAGCCAGCCGGGCAGCATCTCGCGGTCCAGGGTGATCAGCGCGGAGATGAAGGGCTCGCCGTCGCCGATGACGACCACCTGGGAGACGAGCGGGTGCCCGCGCAGCCGGTCCTCCAGGATGGCGGGCGCGACGTTCTTGCCGCCCGCGGTGACGATGATCTCCTTCTTGCGGCCGGTGATCCTGATCCAGCCCTCGGAGTCGATCGCGCCGATGTCGCCGGTGCGGAACCAGCCGTCCGGCGTGAAGGACTGCGCGTCCGCGTCGGGGTTGTTGTGGTAGTGGCTGAAGACGCTCATGCCGCTGACCTCGATCTCGCCGTCGTCGCCCACCGGGGCCCGGGCGCCGCACACGGGCGGGCCCACGGTGCCGATCTTGTTGCACCAGGTGAGGTTGACGCTCACGGGGCCCGAGCGTCTCGGTCAGGCCGTAGCCCTCGAGGATGATCAGGCCCAGGCCGCGGTAGAAGTGGCCCAGGCGCTCGCCCAGCGGCCCGCCGCCGGAGATCGCGTAGCGGGCGTTGGGGCCCAGCAGGGTCGCGGATGCTGCGGTAGACGAGCCGGTCCGCCAGGGCGTGGGCGGCCCTGAGCTGGAGGGAGGGCCGGCCTCGGCGTCCAGGGCGCGGAGTACTCGATGGCGACCTTCGCGGCCCAGCGGAAGGTCCTGAGCTTGAGCCGCCCCGGCCTTGGCGTCCGCGGCGTTGTAGATCTTCTCCATGACGCGGGGCACCGCCAGCACGTAGGAGGGCCGAAGCCCTGAGGTCGGGCAGCAGGGTGGCCACGTCGGGGTGTGGCCGAGCACGCCCTTGCCGGCGATGGCCAGCAGCTCCAGGCACCGGGCGTAGGAGTGCGCCAGCAGCGGGAACAGCAGCAGGCGCGTGTCCTCGGTGAAGAGCAGGTCAGGGGATCCAGCGCACGCCGTTCCAGGCCAGCCGGCCGCCATGAGGTGGGTGATCTCCACGCCCTTGGGCCTGCCGGTGGTGCCGGAGGTGTAGATGATGGAGAAGACGTCGTCGCCGCTCACGGCCTGCGAGCGCGCGTCCAGGTCCGGCGGGTCCCACCTCGCGGCCCGCCTCGGAGATGGTGGTCAGGGCGTCGCGGTCCAGGGACAGGACCCGCACCTCCTGCCCTGGGGGTGGGCGGCGCGGAAGGCGTCGGCGGCCTGGCGGACGACGTGGGCCAGGGCGACCGACTCGGTGACGACCAGGCGGACCTGCGCGTCGGCGAGGATCCACTCGATCTGCTCAGGCCGAGTCGGTCTCGTAGATGGGCACCGAGACCAGGCCCGCGCGGGCGATGGCCATGTCCAGCAGGGTCCACTCGTAGGAGGTGTGCGCCATGATGCTCACGGCCTGGCCCTGCTCCAGGCCCAGGCCCATGAGGCCGGAGGCGATGCGGGCGACGTCCTCGCCGAAGCTGCGGGCCGAGACGGCGACCCAGGAGTTGCCCAGCGGGGACTTGCGCTCGATGATCGTGGACTGCGGGTCGCGGTCGATGCGCTCGGCGAGCAGCCACGGGACCGTCAGGAGAATCCGGCTCGGTGATGAGGTTGCTGGTCGCGGCGCCGTCGAGCATGAAGGGCCTGCCGGCGGCGGACACGAGGGGGCTGGCCTGAGGAGGATCGTGGACTCACCGGGACATTGTGTCAGGTCGGCCGGGGCAGGGCAGGCGCACCGACCGACAGATCCGACACTCAGTCTTGGGGGAATCCACGAAGGACGTCCTCGTCGATCGTGGCCCTCCCACAGGGCGGGGCCCGCCGGGGCTCACTCGCCCGCCGGGCCGCACGTCGCGCACCGGGCCGCCGTAGATCTCGCGTCGATCCGGTCGGCGAAGCGCCTCGATGGCCACGTCGCGCTTGACCTGAGCGAGGGCGTGAGCAGCGCCGTTGGCCTCGGTGAAGTCCCCGCTGAGAACCGCGATCTTGCGGATCGACTCCCGCCCGCGAGACGTGCCGGTTGGCTGCTCCCACCCGCGCGGTCGAGGGCGGCCAGGACGTGCGGGGTCGCAGGCGGCCTCGGCGACCGTCATGGGGGGGCAGGCCGTGGTTGCGCAGCCAGCCGGGCAGCATCTCGGCGTCGAGGGTGATGAGCGCGGCCACGAAGGGCCGCTGCCGACGACGACGACCACTGGCTGATGAGCGGGTGCCCGCGGGAGGTCCTCCAGGGCGGCCGGGGGCGACGTTCTTGCCGCCGGCCGTCACGATGATCTCCTTGGCCCGCCCCTGTGATGCTCACGTAGCCGTCGCGGTCGAGGGAGCCCAGGTCGCCGGTGCGGAACCAGCCGTCCGGGCGTGAAGGCCGCCGCCGTCGCCCCGGGGTCGTTGTGGTAGCCCTGGAACACCGAGGGGCCCTTGACGAGGATCTCGCCGTCCTCGGACACGCGCACGGCCATGGGGGCAGGGCGGGCCCACGGTGCCGATCTTGCTCAGCCGGGGCGTGTTGACCGAGATCAGGGCCCACGGTCTCAGTCAGGCCGTAGCCCTCCAGGACGGGGATGCCCAGCCCCCGGTAGAAGTGGGCCAGGCGCTGGGACAGCGGCGCCCGCCGAGATGATCCAGTCGGCGTTGCCGCCCACGAGGGTCGGATGCGGCGGAAGACGAGGCGGTCGGCCATGGCCCGCTGGGCCCGCAGCAGCGGGACGGCCCGTCCGGGGTGTCCAGGGCCCGGGAGTAGTCGACGGCGGTCTTGGCCGCCCAGCGGAACACCCTCGGGCGCCGCCCGACCCGGCCCTGGCGTCGGCGGGTTGTAGATCTTCTCAGGACCCGCGGCACCACCAGCAGGTAGGAGGGGCGGAAGGAGGCCAGGTCGGACAGGGAGGTTCTTCGTGTCGGGGGTGCTGGCCGATGACGCCCGCCCCGGTGATCTGGAAGACCTCCAGGAAGCGCGCGAAGACGTGGGCCAGCGGCAGGAAGAGCAGGAGCCACGAGTCGGTCCCCATGGCGATCTCCGGCATCCACCGGTGCGAGTTGACGCACAGCTCGGTGAAAATGCCGTGGGACAGGACGGTGCCCTTTGGGGGGCGCCGGTGGTTCCCGAGGTGTAGACGATCGTCGCGAGCGAGGAGGCCGTCAGGGCCCTCGGTGCGCTCGGCCAGGGCCTCGGCCGGCACGGAGGCGCCGGCCTCGGTGATGGTGCGGATGGCCTCGGTGTCCAGGGACAGCACCGCGGTGCCCTCCCTGCCCGCGGCGGCGGCGGCCGCGCGGGCGAGTTCGGCCATGGTGATCGTCTCGGCGACGACGAGGGCTCACGTCGGCGTCGGTCAGCACGTGGGCGATCTGCTCCGACGAGCTCGTCTCGTAGATGGGCACCGGGACCAGGGCGGCGGTCCAGCAGGCGAAGTCCAGCAGCGTCCACTCGTAGCGGGTGCGCGACATGATGGCGACGCGCGCGCCGGCCTCCAGCCCCAGGCCGATGAGCCCGGAGGCGACGGCGTCGACCTCCTCGAGAACCTCGCGGGCGGTGATCGTGCGCCACACTCGCCCATCTCCCTGCTTGCGGGCGATGAGCGGGCGGTTCGCCGAGCGGGAGACCCGCTCGCGCAGCAGGGCGGGCACGGTGGTCCTCTCGCCGATGCGCACGAGGGTGGGGCGTGCCACTCCAGGGCGCCGCCTCCGGCGGGAGTGACGGGGAGGGGAGTCAGGGGGATTCGTCATGGCGGCATTGTGCCCGGACGGCGCCGACGCCGTCACGTCCGGCCCCGCCCCGGCCGGTCCCGCTCGGCGGGCCCGGCCCCGGGGCTCGCGCCCCTCGCCCCGGGCCTCACCCGCGGGGGTCCTGGCCGGGGCCCGGCCCAGCTCGACGGCGGTGACGGACACGCCCGCGGCGTCCTCGGGGGCCGGCGAGACCTCGAAGGCCCCGGTCACCTAGCCCGCCTCGATCAGGTCCGCGCGCACGGCCTCGACGGCGGGCGCGATCCGGGCGGACACGGCCAGCGAGACCGCCAGGATCGGCGTCTTCTGGCTGGTCCTGGCCTCGGACTTGACCTTGCGCAGGGCCGCCAGGACCAGTCCGGCGCGCTCGACCAGGTCGGCGTCGGCGCCCGCGGCGGCCCTGCAGCCCCTCGGCCCGCGGCCGGGGAGCGGTGGACGCTGCCGGTGCGGTACCAGCTCCACACCTCCTCGGTGACGAAGGGCAGGGAAGGGGCGAACAGGCGCACGAGGGTGTCCACCGCGATCGCCAGGGCCGCCCGCGCCGAGCGGACCGCCGCGGCGTCGTGGGAGCCGTCGAAGTCGTTGGCCCGGTCCTTGACCAGCTCTGATGTAGTCGTCGCAGAAGGTCCAGAAGAAGGACTCGGCGGCCTCCAGCGCGCGGGCGTGCTCGAAGCCCTCGAAGGCGGCGGTGGCCGTGTCGACGACGTCGGCCAGGGCGGCCAGGACCGCCCGGTCGATCGGCTCGACCACCGCCGCGGCGTCCAGGCAGGGGCGGGCGCGGCGGCGGGCGGCCTCGTCGGCGTCCCAGGGGATCCCCATGGACAGGGCGAACTTCGAGGCGTTGAGGATCTTGATGGCCAGGCGGCGGCCGACCTTGATCTGGGCCTCCTCGAAGGCGGCGTCCAGGCCCAGTCGGGCCGAGGCCGCCCAGTAGCGCACGGCGTCGGAGCCGTACCTCTCCAGCAGGCCCATGGGCGTGACCACACTGCCCTTGGACTTGCTCATCTTCTTGTGGTCGGAGTCGAGGATCCACCCCGACAGGCCCGCGTGCCTCCAGGGCAGGGCCCCGAACTCAGGTCCGCGCGCACCACCGAGGAGAACAGCCAGGTGCGGATGATGTCCTGGCCCTGGGGCGCAGGTCCATGGGGTGAGACGCGCTCGAACAGGTCCTCGTCGTCGAGCCAGCCGCAGACGAGCTGGGGGGTCAGGGAGGAGGTCGCCCAGGTGTCCATGATGTCGGGCTCGCCGACGAAGCCGCCGGGCTCGCCGCGCTGGTCCTCGGTGAAGCCGGCCGGGACGTCGGAGGAGGGTCCACGGCAGGGGCCGACTCGTCGGGGGTCAGGATCGCGTCGTGGTCGACCTCGCCGTCGGCGCTCACGCGGTACCACAGCGGGAAGGGCACGCCGAAGGCGCTGGCGCGAGACCAGCCAGTCGCCCTTGAGGCCCCGCACCCAGTTCTCGTAGCGCACGCGCATGAAGTCGGGGTGGAAGTCCAGCTCGCGCCCGCGCTCGAGCAGCTCGGCGTTCAGATCGGCGCCGGAGGCCGGGTTGACCCACGGCCCGCCGCCGTTGCGGATGTACCACTGGCGCGAGGTGACGATCTCCAGGGGCTTGTCGCCGCGCTCGTAGAAATCGTCTGAGCGGACGGTCGCCACCGGCTCCCCGCGCATCTCGCCACGGCGGCGAGGGCCTTCACGAGACCGCCCGGGCGGTGAGGCGGTCCCTGCCGGCCATCTCGCCGTAGACGCGGCGCCCCTCCCGGTCCGTGATCCACTCGGGGGCCTCGGCCTGCAGGCGCCCGTCCCGGCGCAGCACCGCGCGCAGCGGCAGCCCCAGGTCGCGCCACCAGTCGATGTCGGTGGTGTCGCCGAAGGTGCAGCACATGGCGATGCCGGCGCCCTTGTCCCTCTCGGCGGCGGGGTGGGCCAGCACCGGCACCTCCACGCCGAAGACAGGGGAGGTCACCGTGGTGCCGAACAGGGGCTTGAAGCGCTCGTCGTCGGGGTGGGCCACCAGGGCCACGCAGGCCGGCAGCAGCTCGGGGCGGGTGGTCTCCACGCAGATGTCGGCGGTGCCGCGGGCCCCTCCTCGACGGGGGCGCGGCCGCCCGCGCCGCGGCGGCGGCGCCGGCGTCGACTCAGGTGGAAGGCGATGCGGTGGTAGAAGCCGGGGTACTCGCGCGACTGGAGCTCGGCCTGGGCCACCGCCGTGCCAGGTGACGTCCCACAGTCCGGGGGCGGCCGCCTGGTAGGCCTCCCGCGCTCGAGGTTGCGCAGGAAGGCGGCCTGGGCGACCCTGCGGGCGCGCTCGCCGATGGTCTGGTAGGTCTGGGACCAGTCCACGCTCAGGCCCAGGCGGCGCACGGCTCCTCGAACAGGGCCTCGTCGGAGGCGTGAGGCGCTCGCACAGCTCGACGAGTGCGCCGCGAGACCGGCACCTGGTCGCGGGCCCTGATCGACTTGCCCTCGCCGCCGGCGTGCGGGGGCTCGAAGTCCGGGTCGTAGGGCAGGGACGGGTCGCAGCGCACCCCGAAGTAGTTCTGCACGCGCCGCTCGGTGGGCAGGCCGTGTCGTCCCAGCCCATGGGGTGAAGACGGCCTTGCCGCGCATGCGCTGGAAGCGGGCGACGGCGTCGGTGTGCGTGTAGGAGAAGACGTGGCCCACGTGCAGGGACCCGGAGACCGTGGGCGGCGGGGTGTCGATGGAGAAGACCTCGTGGCGCTGCGCGGTGCGGTCGAAGGCGTAGGTGCCCGCGGACTCCCAGCGCTCGCCCCATGCGGTCTCCAGGCCGTCGGTGCTCACCCTGGCGGGCACGCGGGGCTGTGGAGCTCGGAGGGCAGGGAGGCGGGGGAGCGCTCGGCGGAGGTTCCAGACATGGGCCCGATTCTGTCACGGGCCGACGGCGCAGCCGGCAGAGGGCCGCCGGGCCCGGCTGTGAGTGGGAGCTACGGCGGGGCGGCCCGGCCGCGGGGGCCGCCGCCGGCCGGACCGGGCTCGCGGGACCGGGCTTGCGGGGTGGGGCGGGAATGATATAGATATTTTCAGGTACGCCTTGCCGAAAATTCACGGTGCCGCCGATGGAGAGGAACCCCCGTGACGATGACCAGCACCGCCCGCGCGTCGCGCATGACCTCGCCGCAACCTCATCAATGCGGGGGTCTTCACGGCCCTGTACTTCATCGCCCTGTTCGGCACCGGCATGCTCGGCATCTTCCACCCGGCCATGATGTTCGCGGGCTGGCTCCTGGGCATAGTCGTGGCGCCATCATCTGCATGCTCTACATCGCCCGCACCCGGGCATTCGGCGCGTACACCGTCATGGGCCTCGTGATCGGCGTGCTCGTGGTCGCCACCGGCCACGCCTGGATCACGCCCCTCATCTCCACGCCCCTGGGACTGGCCGCCGACGCCGTCACCCGCAGCGGCGGGATACCCTAGGACCGCCGCCAACGCCCTGGGCTCCAGCATCTTCTCCATGTGGATCATCGGCCCGCTGCTGCCGATCGTCTGGGCCTCCGACGCCTACTTCGCCGACATCGGCCGGTCCATGGGACAGAGTACGCCGACGGCTACCGCTCGCTGGTCACCGTTCCGGTCATCGCCCGGCTGGGCGTCGTCGTCGCCGTCATCTCCTACGGCTGCGCGCTGCTGGGGATGAGAGTGCTCCACAAGCACTTCGAGCGCGCGGGCGTCGCCTGAGCAGCGGCCCCGGCCAGCGGATAAGCAGACCCGAGCGCAGCGCCCATGTCGACCCATGCCCGACGCGCCCGCCCGCCGCTCCCGCACGCTCCTCGACGCCGCCCCGGGCCGCGCTCGCAGGGCGGGCTCCCCCTTCCCGCATCCAGGCCGACCCCCGCAGCAAGATCCTGGTGCTGCTGGTCTGCAACGTGCTGGTGATGGGGTCGCCCCCACCCGCGCCGTCGGCCTCATCGCCCTTGTGGTGGGGGTGCTCATCGCCCTGGACGAGCCCGTGCGCGTCCTGACCCTCTACACGCTCATCGTCGGGGTCATGTGGCTCTGCGTCCAGCTGCTGCACTGGTGGCCCACGGGGCCCGGGGTGTTCCTGGGCGTGGTCTCCTACTGGCTGCTGCGCTTCGCCGTCTCGCTGTCGCTGGGGGCCTGGTTCATCACCACCACCCGCGTCAGCTGCTGCTGGCGGCCATGAGCCGGATGCGCCTGCCCCGCTTCCTGACCATTCCCCTCGCCGTGCTCTTCCGCTTCTTCCCGGTGGCCCTCGACGAGGCCCGCGGCGTCATGGAGGCCATGCGGCTGCGCGGCTACAGCGGCTCCCACCTGTGGCGCCACCCGCTGGACGGCATCGAGAAGCCTCGTCGTACCGGTCCTGGCGGCCTCCGCCCGCAGCGCCGACGAGCTCTCGGCCGCCGCCCTCATCCGCGGCCTGGGCTCCGGCGGCCCGGCCCACGATCGTCGACCGCCTGCGGTTCGGGGCAGCCGACGCCGCCCTCCTCGTCCTCGCCGCGGCCCTGGCGGCCCAGCCGGTCTGGGGGCGGTGGCTGTGACGGCCGCGGCCCGGGCCCGCCTGGCGATCCGGGGGTCTCCTCACTCCTACCCCGGAGGCCGGCAGGTCCTGGACGACGTCGACATGGACGTGACCCCCGGCGCCCTGACCCTCGTGTGCGGGGCCTCGGGCTCGGGCAAGTCCACCGTCCTGCGCCTGCTCAACGGCCTCATCCCGAACTTCCACGAGGGGCGAACGAGCGGTCGGGTCCTCATCGACGACGAGGACGTGTCCTCCGCCCCGATCGAGCGCTCCGGGCTGCGCACCGCCACGGTCTTCCAGAACCCCGCCTCCCAGTTCTTCACGACGACGGTGGCCGACGAGCTCGCCTTCGCCCCCCAGAACTACCGGGTGGAGGCCGGCGAGATCCGCCGCCGTCGGGCCGGGGGCCCTGGAGGAGCTGGGGATCGGGGACCTCGCCGACCGCGACCTGCGCACCCTGTCCGGCGGGCAGGTCCAGAAGGTCGCCTGCGCCCAGGCCCTGGCCCAGCGGACCCCGGTCATCCTGCTGGACGAGCCCACCTCGAACCTGGATCCGCGGGCCATCGACGACTGCGCGTCACCATCGGGCGGCTCAAGGCGGCGGGGCGGACCCCTGGTGGTGGCCGAGCACCGCATCTACTTCCTGCGCGGCCTCGTCGACGAGGTCGTCATCATGGGGCGGGGCGCGTCGTGCACCGCATGGCGGGGAGGAGCTGTGGCGGATCGGCGAGGCCCGGCGCAAGGAGCTGGGGCTGCGCGCCCTGGAGCGCCCCGCCTCGCGGTGCGGCCCGCCGGGCTCGCCGCCATCGCGGGCGGCCCGGGCGGGCGCGTCCCGGCGCCGTCGAGGACGCCGATGACGCCGCCGACGGCCTGCTCATCGAGAACCTGCAGGTCGAGCGCTCGGGCCGGCTCGTCCCTCGACATCCCCCGCCTGTTCTTCCCCGCCGGGGCCCGTCACCGGCGTCGTGGGCGCCAACGGGGTCGGCAAGACCACCCTGGCGCGCGCCGTCTGCCGCCTCCAGCGCGCGCCCGCCGCGGTGCGCGCATGAGCCTGGGCGGGCGGGAGCTGAGGAGCAGCCGGGCCTTCCTGGTCATGCAGGACGTCCACCGCCAGCTGTTCACCGAGTCCGTCTCCCAGGAGGCCAGCGCGCCCCAGCTCGAGCGCCTCGACCTGGCCGCCCTGGCCGACAGGCACCCGCCTCGCTCAGCGGCGGCCAGAAGCAGCGCCTGGTCATCGCCACCGCCATCGACCAGGGACGCCAGGGTCCTCATCCTCGACGAGCCCACCTCGGGGGTGGACCACCGCCATCTGGTCGCCATCGCCGCCGAGCTGCGCGACCTGGCGCGCGAGGGGCGCGTCGTCATCGTCATCAGCCACGACGTCGAGTTCCTCAACGAGTGCGCCGACCGCGTCATCGACATGGTGTGACCGCCGGCGCGGCCGGGAGGGCCGCCGGACCCGACTGTGAGGCGGGCCGCGGGCGAGCGGTCCGGCCGCGGGGACGGGGCCGCGGGCTCAGCCGGCCAGCTCGCGGTCCGCCGCGACGACGGCGCGCACGGCCTCGATGACCGCGCTGAGAAGCCCGCCCGCTCCATGGCCACCAGCCCGGCCACCGTCGTCCCGCCGGGGAGCACACGGCGTCGACGAGGTCGGCGGGGTGCGCCGGCGCCGCCGTCGGCCCGCGCGGCGGCCTCGACCTGCACGGCGCGGGCCGATCCGAGGACGGTCTGGGCGACGATCTCGACGGCCCGCGCCTTGGGGATCCCGCCGAGCACGCCGGCGCGGGCCAGGGCGTCGATGAAGGTGAAGACGAAGGCGGGGGCCGAGCCCGCCAGGCCGACGAAGATCGGGAAGTCCTCCTCCGCGATGAGGACGGTGCGCCCGACCGAGTCCATGAGGGCGCGCGCGGTCGCCAGGTCGGACTCGTCGGCCGCCGCGCCCGCCGCCAGGGCGGTCATGGACTGGCCGACCCCGGCCGCCATGTTCGGCATGGCGCGCACGACGCGCGCGCCCTCGGGCAGGAGCGACCCAGGCGGGCCAGGCCGATCCCGGCGGCGATGGACACGACCAGGGGCGGGAGGCGGCGAGGGCGTCGGAGATCCGGGCGGCGACCGCGGGCACGGCGCGGGGCTTGACCGCCAGGACGACGACGTCGGCCGCGGCCGCGAGCGCCCCGGCGTCGGGCTCGTGACGGGCGCCCGTCTGCGCGGCGAGGCGGGCGGCGGAGTCGTGGGCGCTGGTGAGGGAGGAGGGAGGCGGGGTCGGTGCCGGCCGCGATCGCCCCGCGCACGATCGCGCCGGCCATATTGCCCGCGCCGATGAAGCCGTAGGTCGTCACGGGCCCAGGTTAGCGGCCTTCCGGCCCGCCCCTGTGAGGAACATCCCTGTGAAAACTGTTCTCATTAGGTTAGGGCTTCCCAACCATTGCGGGATCCGCCGGCGGCCCCGCCTGCCCAGTCAGTGTCAAGGAGGTAGGGATGACGGTCACCGTCACCACTCTCACTAGCCCTCGCGCGCCGGGCGATGATCGCCTCCGGCGCGCTCACCGCCGCCGGGGCCGTCCTGTCCGTCGGACCCCTACGTGGCGCTGCGCAATATGGCGGCCATCTGGCTGGGGAGTCCGACCGCTCCGGGTGGGCGGGCAGTCCCGTGGGCCTGGGCGGGGTTCGCCGTCGGCTCGCTCCTGGCGGCCCAGCTGCTCTACCTGTGGGGCCTGGCCATCACCCACCTGGCCGAGGCGAGGCTGCGCCACCACCTGCGCGCGCGACTCGTCGACGCCATCGGCCGCCTGCCCCTGGGGCGGGTCGCCCAGATCCCACAGGGGCCATCCGCAAGATGGTGTGCGACGACACCTCCTCCATCCACACGCTGGTCGCCCACGTGCCCGGGGACGTCACCAACGCCCTCGTCGGGGCCGCGGCCGGGGCGGTCTACCTGGCGTGGACCGACTGGCGGCTGGCCCTGACGCTGGTGGGCGCGTGGTGCCTGGTCCTGGGCGCCGTCGCCGCCACCGCCATGCGCGGCCTGGGGGACATCACCGACCGCTTCGCCGTGGCGCAGACCGGCCTGGCCGCCGCCACCGTCGAGATGCTCGAGGGGATCAAGGAGATCAAGAGCTTCCAGGCCACCGACATCACCCGCACCCGCTTCGACGCCGCCCGCAGGCGCTCTCCGACCTGTCCTACGAGTGGGTGCTCGCCTCCGGGAGGATGATCAGCCCTCATGGGGCGCTCCTGCGTCCGGCCGTCGTCTTCGCCACGGTCGCGCCCCTGGCCGCCCTGTTCGTGGCCCGGGGCTGGAGCGAGCCGTCCGCGACCCTGGTCTTCTTCCTCCTCGCCCCTGGGGCTGCCCGAGGGGCTGCTCACGGTCGTGTCCATGATGCAGCAGATCTACGAGTCGCGCATGGCGCCCGCGCCACCGCCGACCTGCTGTCCCAGGAGCCCATGCCCGAGGGGTCCTTCGACGACGGCGACGGCCCTGCCCCGGCCGCGTCGAGGTCGACGACGTCACCTTCTCCTACGAGCCGGGCGCGCCGGTCCTCAAGGGCGTGTCCTTCACCGCCGAGCCCGGGGCCGTGACCGCCCTGGTGGGGCCCTCGGGCGGCGGCAAGTCGACGCTGGCGCGCCTGATCGCCCGCTTCTACGACGTCGAGGGCGGGGCGGTGCGCGTCAGCGGCGTCGACGTGCGCGAGGCGACCTTCCGCTGGCTGGGCTCGCGGGTGGCGATCGTGCTGCAGGACGTGGCCCTGTCGCACGACTCCGTCCACGACAACATCGCCCTGGGGCGCCCGGGGCCGCGCGCGCGAGCAGGTGGAGGCCGCGGCGCGGGCCGCCTGCATCCACGAGCGGATCATGCGCCTGCCCCGCGGCTACGACACCGTCCTGGGGGAGGGAGGGTTCCTCTCCGGCGGGGAGCGCCAGCGCGTCACCCTGGCGCGCGCTCACCTCCAGGACGCCCCGGTCCTGGTTCTGGACGAGGCCACCGCCCAGGCCGACCCGGCCTCCGAGCGCGACATCCACGCCGCCCTGTCCCGCCTGGCGGCCGGGCGCACCGTCATCGTCATCGCCCACCGCCTGTCCACCGTGCGCGACGCCGACCAGATCCTCGTCGTCGACGACGGCGCCGTCGTCGAGCGCGGCCGCCACGAGGACCTCCTGGCGGCGGGCGGCCGCTACGCCGCCATGTGGCGCAGCCAGGACCCTGGCCCCCGGCGGCGGGGCGGGGACGATAGCGGCGGGACGCCGCCGGCCGCGCCGGGGTCCGCTGGCCCCGCTCGCGGCGCCGAGCGCGCCGGGGCCGTGCCGAGCGCCGCCCCGCCGGGGCCAGGGAGGGAGTGAGCCATGTGGAAGATGCTGCTGCGCCTGGTCAACGCCGTCGAGATGCGCAGGATCCTGGGCTGGTTCGTCGCCTCCGCCGTCCTGCAGGGCGCGACCCTGGCCCTCATGGTCCCCTTCCTGCGCGCCTTCTACGCCCGCTCGGCCGACCTGGGCGCGTGGCTGGCGGCCGTCGTCGTGCTCAGGGGTCCCTCACCGTCGTCGTCGACACCGTCGCCATGCTCCGCTCCTACCGGGTCAGCGTCTTCGAGGTCTGCGACGCCATGATCGACCGCGTCGCCGAGCACGTGCTCGCCCTGCCCCTGGGGTGGTTCAACGCCCAGCGGGAGGCCGCCGTCGTCAATGCGACCTCCAAGGAGGTCAACACCCTGTCGCACCTGACCTCCATGGTCATCCCCGGCCTGTGCAACGCCTTCATCGTGCCCCTGGTCGCTGATCGCGGCCACCGCCGTCGTCGAGTGGCCCCTGGCGCTCATCATGGCCGTCACGGCGGTGGTCCTCTACCTCGTGTGGCGGCGCATGTCCGCGGCGACCGCCCGCGCCAACGAACTGGAGGACGGCGCCTCGGCCCTGGCCGCCGGGCGCCTGGTCGAGTTCGCCCGCCTGCAGCCGGTCCCTGCGCGCCACGGGCGCGACCCGGACCGGCTGGGAGCCACGCGCGCCGCCCTGGAGGCCGAATCCGAGGCCACCCTGGCCGGACTGCGCATCAAGGCCGCCCCGGCCAGGCCTTCAACATCATCGCCAACGCCGCCTTCGCCGCGGTCGCGGCCGCGGGCCTGTCATTCGTGGGCGGACACCGCCTCGACGTCGTCGGGTACCTGGCGGTCATGGTCGTGGCCTCCCGGATGCTCATGCCGCTGACCAAGGCCGCCATGATGTCCAGCGAGGCCGACAACGCGCGGGTCGCCCTGACCGCCATGAACGCCATCCTCGACGCCGAGCCCCTGCCCGAGCCCGCCCCCGGCGAGCGGGCGCAGGGCCGAGGGGACCGCGATCGCCCTGGACGGCGTCTCCTTCTCCTACGAGCAGGGCCGCCCCGTCCTGGACCGGGTGTCGCTGAGCGCGCCGCAGGGGCGGGTCACCGCCCTGGTGGGGCCCTCGAGGGGCCGGCAAGTCCACCATCCTGCGCCCTGGCCGCCCGGTTCTGGGACGCGGGCGATGGGACCGTGACCATCGGCGGCGCCGACGTGCGCGCCCTGCCCGCCGCCCAGATCATGGCCATGACCTCCATGGTCTTCCAGGACGTCTACCTGTTCGACACCACCATCCGGGAGAACCTGCGCATCGCCCGGCCCGGGGCCACCGACGCCGAGCTGGAGACCGCGGCGCGCCGCGCCCGCCTGGACCGCGTCATCGAGGCGCTGCCGCACGGGTGGGACACGCGGGTCGGCCCGGGCGGGCTGAGCCTGTCCGGCGGGAGCGCCAGCGCGTGTCCATCGCCCGCGCCTTCGTCAAGGACGCCCCCATCCTCCTGCTCGACGAGATCACCTCGGCCCTGGACGGGGAGAACGAGTCGGCCATCACCGAGGTGGTGCGCGAACTGTCGGCGGGCCGCACCGTCATGGTCGTGGCCCACCGCCCTGTCCACGATCCGCCGGGCCGACGAGGTCGTCTTCCTCGCCCCCGCCGAGCGGGGCGCGCGTGTGCCCAGCGGTGCGCCCCGCCGAGCTGGCGGCCGAGCCCGGGCCCTTCCGGGACTTCCTGAGGCGTCACGACCGCCTCCAGGTGGCGCATCCTCCAGGACTGCGAGCGCGTCGGCGGGCGGCGCGCCCGGGCGGATGCGCTTCACCATCCGCTCCGCAGGGCGCGGCGGGCGGCGCGCCCGAGTCGCATCCGGCTCCGGGCCGGGTGTGCACGCAATCATGCGGGGAAATCGGGGGCTATTCCAGGTTGAGTGCATTAACCTGGAATAGCGGCCCCGCTGTTCCACCTTGGCAGGGCCTGGCGCGCGGAGGAGGAGGACGGCGGTGACCTGGCCGATGTGGACGACCCGCACCCTGCCTGGGTGTCGCGCAGCCGGGGACCGCGCGCCGATCGCACCTGACGAGTTACCGGGCCGCCGTCGCCCCGCGCATCGCCCATTGCACGCCGGCACTGGGGAGTCCGTCCAGCGGGCCGTCGAGAGGCCTCGCTCGCGCTCGCCCGGTTCGAAGGCGCTTCGACGCGCGGCGGCACCGTCCTGGCGCCGATCGCGGACCTCCTCATGCGGGGCGAGATGGTCGCCTCCTCCAGGATCGAGTCCGTCAACGCCCCCTCGACTGCGATTGCGGCCGCCTCGCTCGGCGTCCGGGTTCATGTCAACGCCCGCCTCGTCGCCGCCGCGGGGGACGCGACCCGCGCACTCAGCGGCGTCGCGGACCGGCGCCACCTCGAAGCGGATGATCTCCTCGCGGCCCCACAGAACCCTCCTGGCGCCGCTCGCGGCCCGACGTCGACGAACAGGTCGGTCGTCTGCGCAGCGTCCAGAACTGGATCGGCGGCTCCGACTACTCGCCCCGCAGCGCCGTCCACGTCCCGCCGCCCGCCGATGAGGTCGCCGCCGACGTCGACGACCTCATCGTCTTCCTCCGGCGACAGGACCTTCCCGCCCTGGCGCAGGCCGCCATCGCCCACGCCCAATTCGAGGGATCCACCCCTTCGTCGATGGGAACGGGAGGGTGGGGCGCGCTCATCCACGCCGTTGTGCGCAGGCGCGGCCTCACCCGGCAGGTGACGGTCCCCGTCGCCGCCGCGATGATGGCCCAGGGGCAGCGGTACACGCGCGCACTCGATCTGTACCGCGCGGGCGACCCCGACCCCATTATCGAGCTCGTGGCCCGGGCGGTCGGCCGCGCCACCGCGGCCGCGCAGGAGTCCAGCGCCCGGATTCTGGCGCTGCCCGAGCGTGGCGCGCCCGGACGGGCGCGACGAGGGATCCGCCCAGGGAGCGGCTGCTCGACTCCCTCCTGGAGCATCCGGTCCTGGACGCCGAGGATGCGCAGGCGCTCACGGGTGCGTCGTCGTCGGCCGCCCTACGGCGCCCTCGACCGCCTGGTGGCCGACGGCGTCCTGCGCATCGCCGTGGTGCGCAAGCGGGACCGGGTCTGGGTCGCGGCGGCGGTGATCGACGGGTCGAGACCCTCCTCGACGCCCTGGCCGAGTAGGCCGCCGCGTCCCGGCGCCCAGGCGCGCCGCCAGGGCCCGCAGGCGCGCAGGTTTCCAGTCGAACGCGCGGGCGGGAGGAGCGCGTTCGACTGGAAACCTGCGCGCTCGCGGAAGCGGAGGACGACGGGGCCGGGGCCCGCCCCTCAGGCCAGCGCCCGGCGCAGGACGTCCAGGCCCACGCTGCCCAGGCGCAGCGCCCGGGTGTGGAAGTCCTTCAGGCCCGTCCCGCCCGCCAGCGCGCGATCGCGCGTCCTCCCACAACCGCTGGCCCACCGCGTAGGACGGCGCCTGCCCCGGCAGCCCCAGGTAGCGGTCCAGCTCGAAGCGCAGGAACGACTCCTCCATGGCCACGTTGTGGCGCAGGAAGGCCCAGGCGCTGCCCGCGTCCCAGACGCCTCGCCCACGCCGGGCAGGCCCGCCAGCTCGGGCGGGCGCTCCCTGCCCAGGTGCACCCCGATGTCGAGCACCACCCGCGCGGCGCGCAGCCGCTAGGGAGTCGAGCATGCCGAAGCGGTCGCCCGGGTCGTCCTGGAAGCCCAGGTCCGCCATGAGCCTCTCGGCGTGCAGCGCCCAGCCCTCGCCGTGCCCGCTCACCCAGCAGGCCAGGCGCCGCCAGGAGTTGAGCTCATCGCGCAGCAGGGTCTGCATGCCGACCTGCAGGTGGTGGCCGGGCACGCCCTCGTGGAAGACGGTGGTGCGCTCCTGCCAGGTGGCGAAGTCCTCGGTGCCCGCCGGCACCGACCACCACATGCGGCCCCGGCCGGGAGAAGTCGTCGCTCGGCCCGGTGTAGTAGATGCCGCCGGTGGCCGACGGGGCGATGCGGCACTCCAGGGTGCGCAGCGGGGCGGGGATGTCGAAGTGGACGCCGTCGAGCGCCGCCATGGCCCGATCCGAGGTCTGCTGCATCCAGTCCCGCAGCGCCGCCGTGCCGTGGACGGTGCGCGCGGGGTCGGCGTTCAGCCGGTCCATGGCCTCGCGCACGCCCGTCCCGGGCCCGTAGAGCCGCTCGGCGATGGTCCGCTGCTCGGCGTCGATGGCGGCCAGGCGCTCCCGGCCCCATTCGTAGGTCTCGTCCAGGTCGACGACGGCGCCCAGGAACTCCGGCTGAATCGCTCGTAGCGCTCGCGCCCGACGGCGTCGGCCCGGCCCGCTTCCGGCAGGGATCTCCTCGGCGAGAGTCGGCGAGGCGGGCGTAGCCCCGCCGGGCGACGGCGGCGGCCTCGCGCAGCTCGGCGGCCAGGGCGGGCGGGAGGGGCGCGCCGTCGGCGGTGGCGGCGCCGTCGATGAGCGCCGTGTAGGGAGCTCGTGGCCTCGCCTGCCTGGTCGCGGGCCTGGGAGATCGCCGCCCCGACCTGGCGGCGGGCGGCGACGTCGCCGCGCGAGCGCGCCAGGCGCAGGCTCTGGGCGTACTGGTCCAGCGCCCGGGGGACGGCGCGCAGGGCGGAGGCGAAGTCGTCCCAGTCCTCCCTCGGTGGCGGTGGGCAGGTTGTCGAAGCCGTCGCGCAGGGTCTGAACGGGGCTGTCGATGTTGTTGAGGCTGCGCAGGTCCTCGCCGGCGTCGGCGAGGTCCAGGCCCACACCCAGGCGCTCGCGCATGGCGGCGACGGTGACGCGGTCGACGTCGTCGGCCGCCTCGACGCCGTCCAGCTCGCGCAGGGGTGGAGCGGTCCAGGTCGCTCAAGGCGGCCAGGCCCTCCGGCGAGTAGTCGTCGAGCTCGCCGCGCCGGCCGGGCAGGCCGTTGTAGACGGCGAACTCCGGGCAGAGCTCGGCCAGGCGGGCCACGTAGCGCTCGGCGATCGCGTCGACGGCGGTGGCGGGGCGGGCGGCGCCGGGAGCTTGGTCAGAGGAGGGGTCATGGGCCGAGCCTAGTGGAGCGCCGGCGTTCACCAATCGGGCGGGACGCGGGGCGGGCGCGGCATCCGCTTCGTCGGGCTCTTTGCCCAGAACCGGTTTGCCGTGCATACTCGTACGAGATCTTGTACCAGTGAAGGAGGAGTGATGACCGTCGTGTCGGCCAGCGAGGCCCGGGCGAATCTGTTCGGGCTCATTGAACGGGTCAACGAGGACGCGGCTCCCGTGGAGATCACCTCGCGGCGCGGGGATGCCGTCCTCATCTCGCGCAACGAGTTCGAGGCGCTGGAGGAGACGGCTCACCTTCTGCGCTCGCCCGCCAACGCCGCGCGCCTTCTGGAGAGTCTCACCCAGGCGCGCGAGGGGCGGGTCGAGGAGCACGAACTGCTGTCATGAGGCTGGTCTTCACGCCGAACGGCTGGGCCGACTACAGCTCCTGGTTGAAGGCGGACCGACGCATGCTGCCGCGGATCAACCGACTCATCGAGGATGCGATGCGCCATCCCTTCGAGGGATGGGAAGCCGGAACCGCTGAGGCATGCGCTGTCCGGTGCCTGGTCGCGGCGTATCACCGGTGAGCATCGGCTCGTGTACCTCGTTGACGGCGACGATCTCGTGATTCTCCAGGCGCGGGCTACCACTGCAAGTGAGGCCGCCGCATCCCTCCGGCGAGCGCCCCTGAAAGCCCCGTCGAAGGAGGTGTCGCGTCCTCGGCGCCGGGGTGCGCTGTCGAGGTCGGGCGTGCGGTACCGGGCGGGTCGGATGTGCGGCATCGGGGCGGGGCCGGGCGGGCGCGGTGTGGTGCGGGGCTCCTGGGGCGGCCCGCGGGGGCGTGTCCGAATCTGTTGCAAAGGCGCCCCGGACCGGGGTCGGCCGCGAGAAGAAGCGCGGAATATCAACGATTCTCCTCCGGCGCTCCGGCGCGATCCGCCTTTGCAGCAGATTTGACAACCCGCGCCGCGGGCCCCAGGAGGTCGACGCGGACCACGATTCCCGGTGAGAAGGGCCCCAATACCCGCGACCGGTCCGAAGAGCCCGGCCCCGTCCGGGAGAGACCCGCCGGGAGCCCGATCCGCACTCGGCGGCACCGCCGCCCGGCGTCGCCCCGAGGACGACGGCTCCGACCGATCTCGTCTCCCAGAAGGAGCCGGAGCCGTCTCGAATCTCCCCATGGGGAAGGATGCGAGAGCGGGCCGACGTCGGCACACTCCCGGCATGGTTGCACCCCCCGATTCCGACGGGGCCCGGAGCAGGGCCGCTCACATCGCGCTGGTGCTCTTCGTCGGCCTCTACATCGTCGTCTTCCTCCTGAAACTGCTGAGCCTGGCCGAGATCCCCAGCGGCGACAGCGCGCTCGTCAACGTCGCCGTCTACGGCACGCTCTTCCTCCTGGGCGCCGTTGCCTTCCACCGCGAGCTCGCCAGGGCGATCCGGCGGGTCGTCGCCCGCAGGGGCAGGGCGGCTCTCATCCTGATCGCGGGCCTGATCGGCGTCATCGCCGCGACGATGCTCGGCGGCTGGTTGGCCGCCGTCCTCCTGGAGGCGACCGGCCTGTGGGGACGCCGCTGCAGAACGACCTGATCATCGGCCGGGCGACGAAGGCGATCTCGCCGTTCGTCCTGATCCCGATCGGCGGGGTGATCGGCCCTCTCGCCGAGGAGCTGATGTTCCGCCAGTTCCTCATCGGCCTCATCGGGCGCCGCGCGCCGACCTGGGCGGCCGTCGTCGTCTCCGGCATCCTGTTCGAATGCTGCACATGAGCGCGTTGACGCTCCCCGAGGCCATCAACGTCATCCCCACGCGTGCACCGGGATCGCCTTCGGCGCCCTGTACGTCGCGAGTGGCCGCAACCTCTGCTACTCGTCGACCATCCACGTCTTCAACAATCTCACCGGGCTGCTCGCCCCGGTCCTCTGAGCCGGGACCGGGCCCGCCCCGGCCACCTCCGCGGGACCCCCGTCCGGCGGGTTGCGAGACGAAAGCAGCGAGGACCTCCGTCTGACGGGCTGCGGGACGAAAGTGGAAGGGCATCGGCGGGCCGCGGGATGAGAATGGGGGCATGAGCCAGATCCCGGAGCCCGCATCCACCGCTTCCGCGCCCGCACCCGGCCCCGAGTCGCCCGCGCGCCGCGCCCTCGTCACCGGCGCCTCCACCGGTATCGGCGCGGCCGCCGTCCGCCTCCTGCGCTCCCACGGGTGGGACGTGATCGCCACCGCCCGCCGCGTCGAGCGCCTGAGGCCCTGGCCGCCGAGACCGGCTGCACCTGGGTCGCCGCCGACCTCCAAAAGGCCGCAGGACGTCGAGCGCCTGGCCGCCGAGGTCCTCGCCGACGGCCCGTCGACGCGGTCGTCAACAACGCCGGCGGGGCGCTGGGCCTGGACCCCGTGGCCGACGCCGACCCGGCCGAGTGGCTGACCATGTACGAGCGCAACGCGCTCGCGGCCCTGCGCGTCACCCGGGCCTTCCTGCCGGGACTGCGCGAGCGCGGGGGCGACGTCGTCTTCCTGACCTCGACCGCCGCCCACGGCACCTACCCAGGGCGGCGCCGGGCTACGTCGCCGCCAAGCACGCCGAGCGCGTCATCGCCAACACCCTGCGCCTGGAACTGGTCGGCGAGCCGGTGCGGATCATCGAGATCGCGCCGGGCATGGTGGCCACCGAGGAGTTCTCCCTCAACCGCTTCCACGGGGACCGGGCCGCCGCCGACGCCGTCTACGCGGGCGTCGAGGCCCCGCTGACCGCGGCGGACGTGGCCGAGTGCATCGTGTGGACCCTGGAGCGCCCGGCCCACGTCAATATCGACTCCCTCACCGTGCGCCCGCGCGCCCAGGCCTCCAACACGGTGGTCGCGCGCCACTGAACCCTGAAAGGACCGCTCATGAACGAGCCCGCCCTCGCCCCGCACGGCCCTCGCGCGGCCGCGGCCCGACGACTGGTCGTCCGCCGATTGGCCGCCCGGCGCCGCCGCCGACGTCTCCGACACCTCGGTGCTCCCCGGACCCGCCTTCACCGCAGTCTTCCCGCCCGACGCCGGCGACGCCGCCTCGGCCAGGACCGCCGAGTTCGCGGCCGACGAGGCGACGCGGGTCCTCCCTCGGCCGCCTCCCCGGCCCCCGCCGCCGTGCCGCTGCCCGCCGCCGGTCCGGCGGGGTGCGCCGCCGAGCGCCACGACTCCCCTGATGCCGCCAGAACCTTCCGCGGGCGCTCGCACTTCCGCCCGGTGCCGCACCCTTCGCGGGCGCCGCCCCGGCGCCCATGGGGGTCCCGGTCGGACCGGCCGCGCCCAGCGCCCCGGCCGCGCCCTGGCGCTCCGGGCGCCCGGGGACCCCGGAGGCCGGGCCCGGGCGGCAGCGCGGCGCACCATCGCGCTGGTCGCGGGGGCCGTCGCCCTGATCGTCGTCGCCTTCGGCGCGGGCGCGCTCACCGGGTGGTTCGGCCGGGATTCCGATGACGCCGGCACGGTCGTGCCGCCGCATCGGTGCAGCCGACGCCGGCGCCGGGGACTCTGCCGCGGACTCGACTCCGACGTTCCGCTGGCGCCCGCCCAACAGGCGACCGGGGACTCGGATGACGGCTCCGATGACGACTCCGCCGACCGCGCGCCTTCGACCGACGACTCTGCGCGGCAGGGGGCGGGCGGCACGACGATCGCCCCGGGCGCGCAGACTGGCGACTCCGACCCGCGGCGGGACGCCACCTGGCCGCCGCCCCGACCCGCGGGCGGCGCCGGGCGGCGACCACGGTTCCGGCCGCCCCCGAACGACGGGGGACGATGACGACGATGACGACGACGGGGACTGAACCGAGCGGTTTTCGAGGTCGGCGGAAACGTCCCGCGAAGTCCGGGGATGCGGGCCGGGCGCCTCCCCGGTGGTCCTCCGGGTGCCGGCGGCCGCTCTCGAGGGCCCGGCCCCGGCCGGCGGCGCGCGCCGGCGGCGACGTCCGCGAAGATGGCGCCCTGGGAGGATCGTTCCGTCCCGCTCCCGATGACCGCGTCGCACGAACCGCGGAATCATGCGGAAACCCCCGGACACCCCGGCGTGCCGGTGCGAACGATCCTCCCAGGGCGCCAGAATTCGGCCTCGCGCCGGAATGGCGGGGCGCAGTGGACGTGTCAACGTCGTCCGCGCCCCAGCGCCTCGGCCATGAAGCCCAGCAGGCGCGCCTGCGCGTCGGCGGTGCCGGTGCTCTTGCCGCGCACCGGGTCGTGGAGCTGGATGAGCGCGCCCGTCGGGGTGCTCCGGCTCTTCGCCGTCCCGGCCAGCGCGGCGCCGACGCCATCCCCCCGCGCGTCCTCCAGCCGGGAGGACACCCACCACAGACCGGGGGCGTTCGGCGGGGGCGCCGCGAACTCGCCCGGCAGCGGCAGGATCATCTCAATGCCGGCTCCGCGTAGAGCGCGCCCGCGCCCTGCGCGAGGGCGCGCAGCAGTCTGACGGCGAGGCTCCAGCGGCTGCGGGCGTACGAGCGCTCGCGGCCCGAGCGGGCCCTGGCCCAGTCCCAGCGCCCCGGCGGCCATGACGAGGTCGACGAGCAGCAGCTCGGGCTCCGGGGGCGGCAGATACTCAGGGCCATCGGCCCGCCGCCGCGGCGGCTCCACCCGTGCGCACCACGTGGCGTCCCCTGTTCCGCCACTTGCGCCGCCGCCCGCCCGGCGCGCCGTGCACGAGCTCCTCCTCGAGGTCCGGGGCTCGCCCCCACCGGTCCAGGTCCTCCCCGCGCGGCGCGGAGACGATCTGCCCGGTGAAGGCGCAGCCGGCCGCCGTCATGGCCTCCGCGGCGCGGCCCATGAGCTCGTCCGGCCCGGCGCCCTGCGACCGCGGCGGCCACGGTCAGGACCTCGCCCACGGGCAGTCTCATGCCGGTTCACCGTCCTCGCTCTTCGAAGAGCGCGCCCGACGGCGGGAGCGCGCGCTTCTCCGTCCCTTAGCCGCGCCCCCAACCGTACAGCGGCGGGGAGCCTCGGCGGCGGGGCTTCGGGCGGCGGGGGAGGCCGTGGACGGCGCTGCGTGAGGCCCCGGGCGGGGCGAGCCTGGCGGGGCCGGGCTGCCCAGCGGGCGCCCGCCGTGATCTACTTGTGTACACAAGTCGCCGGGCACTGGGGCCGGCGACGGAGGGCACAACCCCGGGAGCAGACCGCATGTCCTTCCACGACGCCGTCGTCTACCAGATCTATCCCTAAGTCCTTCCGAGACTCTGACGGCGACGGCGTGGGGGATCTGCGCGGCATTATCGACAAGGTCCCCTACATCGCCTCCTCGGCGTGGACTACGTCTGGTTCAACCCTTCTACCCTCGCCCGGGCACGACAACGGCTACGACATCTCCGACTACTGCGCTGTCGACCCCGCCATGGGCACCATGGAGGACTTCGACGAGCTCGCCGCGGCCCTGGGGGCCCACGGCATCAGCCCCATGCTCGACATGGTCCTCAACCACGTCTCCACCGAGCACGAGTGGTTCCGCCGCGCCCTGGCCGGCGAGCAGCGCTACCGCGACTACTTTCACATCCGCCCCGCCCGCGCCGACGGGACGGCGCTCACGCACCCTGCCCACCAACTGGGTGAGCAAGTTCGGCGGGCCCGCCTGGGCGCCCTTCGGCCCCGTCGACGCGGGCGGACGGCCCCCGTCCGGCGAGTACTACCTGCACCTGTACGACCCCACCCAGGCCGATCTCGACTGGCACAACCCTCGAGGTGCGCCCGGGCCGCCGAGGTCGTCAACTTCTGGCGCGCCCACGGCGTGAGGGCCTTCCGCTTCGACGTCATCAACGTCATCGGCAAGACCGAGCCCCTCGCCGACGCCCCGGACGGCACCGACGACCGGCGCGTCTACACCGACGGGCCGCTCGTCCACGACTACATCCACGAGCTCAACCGCGCCAGCTTCGGGCGGGACCCGGACTCGGTGACCGTGGGGGAGATGTCCTCGACCTCCATCGAGGCCTGCGTGGGCTACTCCAGCCCCGAGCGCCAGGAGCTGTCGATGGTCTTCAACTTCCACCACCTCAAGGTCGACTACGAGGGCGGGCGCAAGTGGACCCTCGCGGACCCCGACATCCCCGAGCTCAAGCGGCTGCTCAACGAGTGGACGCTGGGCCTGCAGGCCGGCGGCGGGTGGAACGCCCTGTTCTGGAACAACCACGACCAGCCGCGCGCCCTCAACCGCTTCGGGGACCCCGGGCGCCGCCGCTACGAGTCCGCCACCATGCTGGCCACCGCCATCCACCTGCTGCGGGGCACCCCCTACATCTACATGGGGGAGGAGATCGGCATGACCGACCCCCTGTACACCCGCATCGAGGACTACGTCGACGTCGAGGCGCGCAACGCCTTCCACGCGCTCGTCGACGCCGGCCGCCCGCCCGAGGAGGCCTTCGCGATCGTCCACCCAAGGCCCGGGACAACGCCCGCACCCCCATGCAGTGGGACGACGGCGAGCACGCCGGCTTCTCCGACGTCGAGCCCTGGCTGCGGCCCACCAACCAGGCGGAGATCAACGTGGCCGCCGAGGAGGCCGGCGGGCGCATCCTGCCCTACTACAAGCGCCTCATCGCGCTGCGCAAGGAGCTGCCCGTCATCTCCGAGGGCCTCTACGAGCCCTGGGAGCTGGACGACCCCGACGTGCTGGGCTACATCCGCGAGCACGCCCCCGAAGACGGGCGGCCGGGCGCGCGCCTGCTCGTCCTGTGCTCCTTCCGCGACCACGACACCGAGGTCCGCGTCCCGGCGGACCTGGCCGCCGGGCGCGTCCTCATCACGAACTACCCGGACCGCCACCCCGACTCCTACGCCGAGCGCCCGCTCGGCCCCACCGTGCGGCTGGCGCCCTACGAGGCGCTCGCCCTCATCGTCAACTCCCCGACACGCTCTGAGAGGAGCACTCCTTCATGTCATCCACCCAGACACTGGTCGCCCCGACCGCGGGCGAGGCCGTCCCCCTCGCCTCCGTCCCCGATCCGGTCTTTCTCCACCGGCGCCCTCGAGAGGGCTTCGGCGTGCGCCCGGCTCCGGCGACGTCGTCGCCCCTGTCGGCGGGGCCGTCACCATGGTCGCCGGCACCGGTCACGCCGTGGGCATCACGACCGACGACGGCCTCGAGGTCCTCCTCCACCTGGGCGTCGACACCGTCGAGCTCGAGGGCCGCCCTTCGCGCTGACCGTCGCCGCCGGACAGCGCGTGCGCGCCGGCGAGGCGATCGGGACGATGGACCTGGAGCAGATCCGCGAGGCGGGCAAGGACACGACGGCGATCGTGGCCGTCACCAACTCCGCGGCCATGGGCGTCGCCCTGAGCTGACCGCGGGGCCGGTCGCGGCCGGGCGACCGCGTGGCCTCCCTCACCGCGGCCGAGCCCGCCGCGGCGAGCGGCTCCCGCCCGCCCTGCCCCGGCGGGAGCGGACGACGGCCTGACCGGCTTCGACGCCACCGCCCGCGACATCATCGCCGGCATCGGCGGGGCCGACAACGTCAAGAGCGTCATCCACTGCATCACCCGGGTGCGCTTTCACCTCAAGCGACGAGTCGCTGGCCGACGACGCCGCCGTGTCCGGCACCGACGGCGTCATCGACGTCGCCAAGGCGGCGGCCAGTACCAGGTCGTCATCGGCGCCGAGGTGGGGACGTTCACGACGCCATCGTCGCCCAGCTGCCCGGCCTGGGCGGCGGGGAGGTCGACTCCGAGGCGGGAGGCGGCGCCCAGGCCCACCACCGCCGTCGGCTGGACTCGCTCGGCTTCTCCTCCTCATCGGCGTCATCACCGGCTCCATGATCCCGGTCATCGGGGTCCTGGCGGCCTCCGGCATCCTGGCGGGCATCCTGGCCCTGCTCGTCCAGTTCAAGGTCGTGGCGGACTCCAGCGACACCTACCAGATCATCTCGGCCATGGCCGACTCGATGTTCTACTTCCTGCCGATCATCATCGGCTTCACCGCCGCGCGCCGCCTGGGCTCGGACCCCATTGTCGTGGCCATTATCGGCGGCGTGCTCGCCTACCCTCGCTCACCCACATGGCGAACCCCGACTACATCGTCAAGACCGACGACCGGCTTCGAGACGCCCGTACCACGTCGTCGCGCAGCTCGGGAACACGATCTTCAACACCGACTTCTTCGGCATCCCGGTCTCCCTGCCGCAGACCAACGCCTACGCGTACTCGATCTTCCCGATCATCGTGGCCGCCTGGCTGGCCGCCAGGATCGAGCCGTACCTCGAAGTGGATCCCCGCCGTCGTGCGCTCCATCTTCGCGCCCCTGCTGAGATCTTCATCGTCTCCATCCTGGTCCTGGTCGTCTTCGGCCCCATCGTCATGGCTCATCTCCGGGGCCATCGCCTCGGGCGTCAACGCGATCCTGGGATTCAACCACGCGCTCGCGGGCCTGCTCATCGGCGGCTTCTACCAGTGCCTGGTCATCTTCGGCCTGCACTGGGCGGTCATCCGATCATCTCCCAGCAGATCGCCGCCCCGACGCATCCTCCCCGCTCAACGCGATCGTCTCGGCCACCATGATCGCCCAGGGCGGCGCGCCCTGGCCATCTGGCTCAAGGTCAGGAACGCCAAGATCAAGCGGATGGCCGGCCCGGCCACGATCTCCGCCTTCTGCGGGTCACCGAGCCCGCCAGTACGGCCTCAACCTCAAGTACGGGCGCGTGTTCATCACCGCCTCCATCGGCGGGGCCGTCGGCGGCCTGCTCACGGGGCTGCTCAAGGTCAACATGTGGGGCTTCACCGGCGCCTTCGTCGGCTTCCCCTCCTTCGTCAACCCCAAGGGGATCGACGGCTCCTTCACCGGGTTCTGGATCGCCTCGCTGGCGGCCCTGGCCGTCTCCTTCGCCTGCACCTACTTCTTCGGGTTCAAGGAGTCCGACTTCGAGACCGGGCGCACGGTCGAGAGGTGCGCCTGGGCAACCGCGAGCCCGTCGCCAGTAACGGGTCAAGGCGGCGCGTCGCGCACCTGCCCGCCCTGGCGCCATCCCGGCGCCGCCTTCGCCCGCCTCCGCCCCGCAGTCGAAGCACCGGCTGCGGGCGGAGGCGTCGGCCTCGTCGGGCGGGCGGCGTCCGGCCGGCCCGGGCGGCGGGTCCGATGACGGCGCCGTCGGGCGGAGCTCGCCCAGGGCCCTTCAGGGGCGCAGCGGGAAGCGCTGGGCGACGGACACGAAGCCGAAGGTCCGCGGCACGTGGTGGGACAGGGTGTACTCGAAGGGCGTGCCGCCCGCGTCGAAGCCGAGGGCCTCGACCACGCCCACGCACTCCAGGCCGCGCAGGTCCAGGTGCCGGCGGTCCAGCTCGTCGGCCGCCTCGATGGTCACGATGCGGCGAGGAGGTAGGGTGCGCACCCCAGCTCGTTCTCCAGGTAGTCGTAGATGGAGGAGACGGCGGCCTCGTCCGGGATGGAGGGCACGACGGCGGTGAGGAACCAGGAGCGGTCGACGATGACCGGGCGCTCGTCGAGCAGCCGCAGCCGCTGGATCGACAGCGCCCCGGCGCCTGCGGGCAGGCCTGAGACGGATGCCAGCGCGTCGTCCACGACCGTGCGCCGCGAGGACAGCAGGACGGTGCGCGGCGTCATGCCCATGCGCTCGCTGGCCTCCGCGAAGGACTCGATATTGGACAGGAAGATGCGCGGGGAGGTGCGGGGCCGGTAGATCACCTGGACGCCGCGCCCTGCATGGACTGCACGTAGCCCTGGCTGGACAGGTGCCGCAGGGCCTTGCGCAGCGTGTTGCGCGTCACCCCGAACTCCGCGGTCAGCGCCTTCTCGAGGGGAGGAACTGCCGGAAGGCGTACCGGCCGCCCTCGATGCGCGCGCGCAGGGCGATGTAGATCTCCGTGTATGGCCACGGCCACGGCGCGTCACCTCCGGTTCGGGCGGTTTCGGGGCGCGCCGGCGGGGCGCAGGTGCAACCTTATCCGGTGCCGTCGGCGGGCGTCGGGGAGGGGCCGTCGCGCGGGCGCGCCGGTGTGTCGAGGACGACGCCGCCCGCCGGGCCCCGGGCTGGCCCGGCGTCGTCGCGCCCGGCTAGAATCCGCAGCACCAGGCACTGACCCGGCCGCGCCGCTGGACGCGGCACCGGGCATCACCGGCGAGCCTCCCGGAAGAACAGGCGCGCCGCGGCCCGGTCCGCGGCGCCGCCCCACTAGACCCGGGCGGGAGGGGGCCCGCACAGCCCCGCACGAGCGGTCGCGCACCGCCCGTCGCCGCGGCCCGCCGCGACGACGGCGCGCGGAGGCCCCTGCGGGTCTTCGCGGCGAGGCGCGGCAAGCGAGGTGGTACCGCGGTGCCGCCCTGCCGCCGACCGGCGCGACCGGGACGGGGAGGACCGGCGTCGTCCTCGTGGCAGGAAGACGTTCACGAGCAGCACGCGAGGCACCCCACCCATGGCCGACACCGCCGATAAGACCGCCGCCCGCACGGGCGGGTCCTTCACCCCTGCACCGGCCCGGGCGGAGGTCGTCCCTCGCCGTCCTTCCCGCCATCGAGGAGGACGTCCTGGCCTACTGGAGGCCGACGGCACCTTCCAGGCCTCCATCGACAACCGCGGCGAGCCCTGCGACGAGTTCGTCTTCTACGACGGCCCGCCCTTCGCCAACGGCCTGCCCCACTACGGGCCACCTGCTGACCGGCTACGTCAAGGACGCCGTCGGGCGCTTCCAGACCCAGATGGGCAAGCGCGTGGAGCGCCGCTTCGGCTGGACACCCACGGCCTGCCCGCCGAGCTGGAGGCCCAGCGCCTGCTCGGCATCGACGACGTCACCGAGATCACCCTGCCCCGGCGGCATCGGCATCGAGGCCTTCAACGCCGAGTGCCGCTCCTCGGTGCTGCGCTACACCAAGGAGTGGGAGGACTACGTCACCCGCCAGGCCCGCTGGGTCGACTTCGCCGGCGACTACAAGACCCTCGACCCCACCTACATGGAGTCCGTCATCTGGGCCTTCAAGTCCCTGTACGACAAGGGCCTGGCCTACCAGGGCTACCGCGTCCTGCCCTACTGCTGGCACGACCGCACCCCCTTGAGCAACCACGAGCTCAAGATGGACGACGACATCTACCAGGACCGGCAGGACAACACGGTCACGGTGGGCCTGCGCCTGGAGGAGCCGCTGCGCGTCGGCGCCCAGCGCCCCGAGCTGGTCCTCATCTGGACGACGACGCCGTGGACCCTGCCGTCCAACGTGGCCATCGCCGTGGGGCCCGACGTCGAGTACGCGATCGTCCACGTCGACGAGGACCTCGACTCGCCGGTCGCCGGCCAGGACGTCGTCATCGCCGCCGACCTGGTGGGCTCCTACGCCCGCGAGCTCGGCGAGGACCCCGCAGGTGCTGGCCACCTGCACGGGCCGACCTGGTGGGGCGGCGCTACCACCCGATCTTCGACTACTTCGACGACGCCGCCCACCGGGCCGAGGGCGCCGCCCCCGGACCGAACGCCTGGACGATCATCGCCGCCGACTTCGTCACCACCTCCGACGGAACCGGACTGGTGCACATGGCCTCGGCCTTCGGCGAGGACGACGATGATCGCCTGCTCCGGGGCCGGCATCGAGACGATCGTGCCCGTCGACGAGGGCGGCGTGTTCACCGAGGAGGTGCGCGACTACGCCGGGCTGCAGGTCTTCGACGCCAACAGCCCATCGTGGCCGACCTGCGCGACTCCACCGGGCCCCGCTGGCCCGCCGCGACGCGGCCCGGCGCGCCGTCCTGGTGCGCCAGGGCCTCCTACGTGCACTCCTACCCGCATCTGCTGGCGCTGCCGCAAACCGCTCATCTACAAGGCGGTCTCCTCCTGGTTCGTGCGGGTCACCGCCATCCGCGAGCGCATGGTCGAGCTCAACCAGGACATCGACTGGCACCCAGCCCACATCAAGGACGGCATCTTCGGCAAGTGGCTGGCCAGCGCCCACGACTGGTCCATCTCCCGCAACCGCTTCTGGGGGCGCCCATCCCGGTGTGGCGCTCGATCGACCTGCGCTACCCGCGCGAGGACGTCTACGGCCCTTCGCCGAACTCGAGCGCGACTTGGGGTGAAGGTCACCGACCTGCACCGCCCCTTCATCGACGAGCTCGTGCGGCCCAACCCCGACGACCCCACGGGGCGCTCCATGATGCGGCGCATCCCGACGTCCTGGACTGCTGGTTCGAGTCCGGCTCCATGCCCTTCGCCCAGGTCCACTACCCTTCGAGAACGTCAGAGTGGTTCGAGTCCCACAACCCCGGGGACTTCATCGTGAGTACATCGGCCAGACCCGCGGCTGGTTCTACACCCTCCACGTGCTGGCCACCGCCCTGTTCGACCGGCCCGCCTTCACCTCCTGCGTCTCCACGGCATCCTGCTGGGCAGCGACGGGGCGAAGATGACAAGTCGCTGCGCAACTACCCTGACGTCTCCCGGGTCTTCAACCGCGACGGGGCCGACGCCATGCGCTGGTTCCTGCTGTCGAGCCCGGTCATGCGCGGGGGCGACCTCGTGGTGACCGACAGGGCCATCCGCGACACGGTGCGCCAGGTGCTGCTGCCGCTGTGGAACGTCTGGTACTTCTTCGCCCTGTACGCCGGGCAGGCCCGCGACGGCGCCGGGTACGTCACCGGCGGCGTCGACCTGGACGACGCCGCCCTGTTCGGCAAGGGGGCCGCCCGCACGTCATGGACCGCTACGTCCTGGCGCGCACCCGCGACCTCGGGCCGACACGGTGCGCGCCCAGATGAGCGTCCCTACGACATCACCGGGGCCACCGCCACGGTGCGCGAGTTCCTCGACGTGCTCACCAACTGGTACCTGCGCACCTCGCGGGGGCGGTTCACCTCCGGCTCCGCGCAGGTGTGCGAGCCGGCCTTCGACACCCTGGCCACGGTCCTGCGGGTCCCTCATGGAGTCATCGCCCTGCCGTGGCCCCGCTGGTCAGCGAGGAGATCTGGCGGGGGCTGACGGGGGCCCGCTCGGTGCACCCTGACCGACTGGCCGGTGCTGCCCGCTCACGTGGCCGACCCGGGGCTCGTGGCCGCCATGGACGAGGGCGCGCGACGCCGTCTCGGCGGCCCTGAGCCTGCGCAAGGCCGGGAAAGCTGCGCGTGCGCCAGCCGCTGCGCTCGCTCACCGTGGCCACGGCCGAGCCGGAGCGGGCTGGCGCCCTTCCGCGCCCCTCATCGCCGGGGAGGTCAATGTCAAGGAGGTGCGGATCTCGACGCCGCCGACGCCGGCTACGAGGTGGTCCAGGAGCTCTCCCTCAACCCGCGGGCCTTCGACCCGGCCGTGCGCAGGCTCACCTCAGGGCTGTTCGCCGCCGTCAAGGCGGGGAGTGGAGCTGACCGGGGACGGCGACGTGCGCTTCGAGGGCGTGCTGATGGACGACGGCGCCCTGTGGTGCTCGAGGCCGAGGAGGGGTCCTTCTCCTGACCAGCCGCATCGAGGTCGACGACGAGTCCCTGTCGGCGACCATGCTGCCCTCGGGCGCCTTCGTGGTCCTGGACACCGCGCTGGACGAGGAGCTGGAGGCCGAGGGCTGGGCCCGCGACCTGATCCGCCTCGTGCAGGACGAGCGCAAGGCGGCGGGCTGCACGTGGGCGACCGCATCGAGCTGACGCTCACGGTCCCGGCGGACAGGGCGCGTGGACGGGGCGCACCTGGACCTCATCAAGCGCGAGATCGGCTGCGCCGTCGCCGATGTCGTGGCCGACCCGGCGGCCGGCGGCCCCAGCGCCGTCGCTGGCTCAAGGCGGAGGCTGAGCGCGGCGGGCGCTGGGCGTGACCTTCATATTCACGCCGCGAACTGCGCCAGCGCCCGTCGGATCACCTCCGAGCGCGTCACCCGCTCACGGGCGGCGACGGCGTCGAGCGCCGCGATCTCGTCGGCGCTCAAACGCACCGCGACCACCTCGTAGGGCTGCGCGCGCGCCCGGGCGCCCCCGGCCGCGGCGCTTGAGGGCCTCGACGTCGTACCCGGCCTCCGCCTCGTCGGCCCACGCCTGGATCTGGGCCTCGTTGATCTCGTCCTCACGCACGGGAATATCGTCAACGAAAATAGGGCGGTTCGTGAGGATGCAGTGGGGGATGAGGCTCCTCCTGGTGTCAGGTGGGTATTCCAGCGGACGAGGATCATGCTGGGAGTCGGCGCAGATGACGGCCTCCCTGAGGTGGGGTACTCCAGCGCAATGAGGATCATGAGTGCTGGAGTCGGCGCAGACGACGACCTCCTTGACCTCGAAGTAGTGGCGCTGGGCGTTCGGGTCGTCCTGAATCATGTGCTCGACGTCGAGGATCTCGTCGGCCTTCCTTCGGGACGGCGGTGAAGACGTCGGCCTGGGGGACGTACTGGCGCAGGTCGGGGTGGATCCCCGGCAGCGGATCGGCCGCGCCGGTCGAGGCCTCAGCGAGGGCCCGGGCGCTGTCGGGCTCGAGCGCCACCACCGCGTGGGTCCAGATGGGGCGGTCCGGCCAGGGCAGCATCCGCGCTCCCGCTGCTGGTACTGCGCGACCAGTGGGCGCTTGAGAGGTGGATTCCGGGCATTCGCCTTTTGGAGCGGCTCCAGATCGGTTCTGATCTCCAGCTCTCGGGAACGTACTCGGTGAACTCGGCGAAGCGCCTGTCCTGCGCCCGGGTCCGGGTCGACCCTTGCCGCCCGAACCCCGGGAGCAAAGCGCAGCCGCCCAGCGCCAGGGCGGCGCCGGCGAGGACGCCGATGCCGACGGCGGCGCGCCGTCCGTATCCGGTCATATTCAGTCGACTCTGGAAGATTGTTCGGAGGGTGGTGCGGATCGCTGGGCTCCGGCGTCGCCTTTGACCCCGCGGTCCCCTGCGCGCGCTTCCTCAGCGCCTGCCGCGGCGGCACCCTGGTCCCATGCGGCCTCGAGCAGCTCGACGAGTACCCCGGCCGAGTGCTCGTCGTCGGGGAAGCGGCAGACGGCGCAGCGGCCGGGCCCCGGGTAGGGCTCTTCCAAGGGCGAGTCCGGCGCCGCCTCGCGCACCGCGGCCACGTCCTGAGGAGGAGCCGCTCGTCGTAGAGGCTGCCGACGACGCGGTCGCGCCAGTACAGGACGTACTCGCCCATCATGGCGCGCGTACGCGCGCCCGGGCCCAGGAGGCGGGCGAGGCGCTCCGCGGTCTGCGCAGTGGTGGCCATGCGGCGAGTCTATCCCGCCGCACGGCCGCGCCTGCCGCCCGCAGCCGCCAACACCCTCAACGCCTTACGCAACGTAGAGCACTGATCTGAGACGAGTCGGGTGCCGTGCCTACTCGTAGTGGGTCCACATGCGCAGAACCAGGATCGTGTGCTCTCGGGGAAGACCTCGTAGACGAGTCGGTGCTGGATGTTAATGCGGCGCGAGTAACAGCCAGCGAGATCGCCGACGAGCTTCTCGTAGCGCGGCGGCGTTTTGAACGGGTCCGCGGCGATACTGTCGAGCAGATGCTGAGCCTTGGGCTTCAGACCCGAGGATGCGAGCCTCCTCGCGTCCTTGCAGGCCTGCTTGGAGTAGACGATGCCAGGCGCTCACCAGTCGAGCTCTTCGCAGGCGCCGTCGAGGCCGTCCGCGCGCGCCTCGCGGATGGAGCGGGTCATGCCGGGGATCGAGGTGAGGTGGAGCGTCTCCCGGATGGCGCGCCAGTCGTTCTCGCCGACGAGGACGGCGTTGCCGCGCTGTCCGGTGATGGTCAGCGGCTCGGACCTCGTTGTTGACCTGATCGATGATGTGGTAAGATTGGCTCGCGCGGTGGTTGCAGATACAGCGGACGCGAGAACGTACGTTAAAGACGTACGTATCGTCAAGGGGCGGGGACCGCCGAACGGGGATCCACCGGGGTTTGCGCCTGCTCGCCGCCGGGGGACACTGGCCCCGTGAGAAGAGATCTGCTGCCCGTCCCGATCCGGGTGCCGCGGGCGCGCCGGTCGCGGACGCGACGACCATGGGCGCGGTCGGGGCGCCGGTCGTGGATGGCGGCCGCGTACCTCGTCGCGGAGACGACGGCCGGCTGGCTCACCTGGCTGTTCGCGGGCACCGTCGTGCTGCTGCCGACGTGGGCGACCGCGTGGGCGAGCATCGAGCGCCGGCTGGTGGTGCTGGCGGGCCTTCCGCCGATCGCACCGCGAGGCGGCAGGCCGGGCCGGTCGGCTGCGCGAGGTGGCCTTCGCCCTGGTCCTCGCGGTGGTGGCGATCCTGGGAACGGTTGCGGGGACGATTCTGCTCACCGCGGGGAGGTGATGCTCATCGACCCGTTCAGGGCCCGGACCTCCGCGCCCGGCGGCCCGCCGGTCTCACCGCCGGGACGCGCCCTGACCCTCCTTATCGGCCTGATCGGCGCGTGCCTGGTCCCGCGGCTCGTCACCGGGGCGGCCTCGGGCCTGGCACGCCTGTCCACGGCGCTGCTCTCCCGCGGCCGGAGCAGCTGAGCAGGCAGGTGGACGCCCTCGTCGACGGGGCCGTGGCGGCCGAGGACCGCCTCGTCCTGGAGCGCAGGCTCATGGAGCAGCGTCTGCACGACGGCGCCCAGTTGCACCTGAGTGCGGCCGGGTTCCGCCTCGGGCTCCTCGAGCTCCAACTCGCCGATGTCCAGGGGGCCGCCGGTGCGCGGCGCGCCGGGCCCTCGGCGAGTTGCGCGAGCAGATCGACGCCGCCGCCGACGCGGTGCGGGAGGTCGCCCATGGTCTGTCCCCGAGGATTCTGAGCGAGCAGGGGCTGGGCCCCGCCCTGGAGGAGCTCACCGCGGGCCTGCCGGTCGAGACGGACGTGAGCTGGGAGGGCCGAACGGGCTCGGGAGCGCCGTCGCCCTCCGATGAGGCGTCCGAGGATCTGCACCTCATCGCCTCGGAGGCGATCACCAACGCCATGAAGCACTCCGGGTGCAGCCGTATCGAGGTGGACGTGGCCCGGCAGGACGACGTCGTGCAGCTGACGGTGCGCGATGACGGCGCGGGCGGGGCGGCCCCCACGGGACGGGGCATCTTGTCCATGGCGGCCCGCGCCCGCCGCCTGGGCGGTACCTTCGAGCTCGTCAGCCCCGACGGCGGGCCGACCACCGTCATGGTGCGCATCCCCTCAGGAGGACCGCGATGAGAATAGTCCTGGCCGAGGACGAGGCGCTTCTGCGCGAGGGCCTGGGCCTGTTGCTCGAGCGCGCCGGGCACGACGTCGTCGCCTCGCGTCGCGACCGCCACCGAGCTGCTCGACGCGGTGAGACGCAGCGATCCGATGGACCCGCTCGACATTGTCATCACCGATGTGCGCATGCCCCCGGGCAGGACCGACGACGGGCTGCGCGCCGCCATCGAGCTGCGCCGCGACCGCCCGGGCCTGCCGATCCCGCTGCTGTCCCAGTACCTGGGCAACGAATATCTGCAGCGGCTCCTGGACTCCGCCGAGGACGACCCCGCGCCGGGCGGCGTCGGGTACCTGCTCAGGACCGGGTGGCCCACGCACGGAGTTCGTCCGGGCGCTGGAGACTCGTGGCCGGCGGCGGGTGGTCGTCGACCGCAAGGTCATCACCGCGCTCATGCGCAGGCGCGAGGACCGCCTGGAGCGCCTGACGCCGCGGGAGCGGGAGGTGCTGCGCCACGTCTCGGCGGGGAGACGAACCGCGCGATCGCGCAGGAGCTGCACCTGTCCGAGGGCGCGGTGGTCAAGCTACGTCGGCGCCATCTTCGACAAGCTGGGCCTCTCGCAGCGCGAGGGCAACCGCCGGGTCCTCGCCGTGCTCGCCTTCCTCGACCGGCGCTGAGAGCATGCGCACGCCCGCGGCGCCTGGGAGGCGCCCGGTGGAGGAGGCGGGGCCCATGGGCGGGGACGCTCAGGCGGAGGCGCTCGGCGCGCTCCGCCCGGGCTCCGGGCGGCAGGGGCCGGGAGCCGGGGCCGGAGGTGGGGATTCCCCCACCATGAGCGGGCCGGAAGACTCACTGCGCCCGCGGGCCGGCGGACCGACACTGCGGCCATGACACCCATTGCGGCCGTCGAGGCCTATGCGCTGCGCAAAGTCCTTCCCGACGCCCGGCGGAGAGCCGATCGAGATCCTGCACGGCGTCTCCTGCGCGATCGGGGCCGGCGAGATGACGGCCCTGGTCGGGTCCAGCAGGGTCGGGCAAGTCGACCACTTTGCTGTGCCTGGCGGGGCTGGAGCCCGCGACCTCGGGGCAGGGTGGCCCTCATGGGGCGCGACCTGGCGGCGCTGTCCCCGGCGCGCGCGGCGGAGCTGTACCGCGATCGGGTCGGCTTCGTCTTCCAGGCCTACAACCTCGTGCCGTACCTGAGCGTGCGGGAGAACATCGCCGTCTCCGACGTCCTGGCGGGCAGGCGCCCCTGACCGGGCGCGCGTGGGAGGTCCTCGCCTCCCTGGGCCTGGGCGCCCGCGCGAACGCGGTGACGGCCACGCTCTCCGGCGGGGAGCAGCAGCGGGCGGCCCTGGGTCGAGTGCTCTATCGGCGTCCCCGGTCGTGTTCGCCGACGAGCCGACGGGGGCGCTGGACACGCGGTCGGCGGCTTCGTCCTGGCCGAGTTGCGGCGCCCTGGCCGACGAGGGGGCCGCCGTCGTGCCGTCACGCACGATCCGGGCGCCGCGGCGCTGGCGGACTCGGTGCTCGTCATGCGCGACGGGGCGATCATCGACCGGCGTCGCGGGCCGCGCCCGATGAGCTGCTGGCCGCCATGAACCGGATGGGGAGGCGGCATGACGCGCTATACGCTGCGCGCCCTCGCCGCCCAGTGGCGGATCTGGTCGGCAACGGTGGCGGTACTGGCCCTGGCGGCCGTGCTGGTCGATGTCTGCCTGACGCACCGGTTCGCCGTCACCCGACCCGAGGTCGTGGCAGCGGCGCGGGCCGTGGGCGTCGGACCGGCGGAGCTGGAGGCGAGCGGAACCTCGATCTACGTCTACTCGGCGTTCACGGCGATCCCGGTGGTGGCGATCGTCGGGCGCTCCTGCGTCCAGGCCCTGCGCACGAACTGGGCCGGGTGGCGACTGGCGGGAGCCTCGCCCCGACAGGTGCTCGTCGGCGTCGTCACGACCGTCGCCGTGCTGGGGCTGGTGGCCTGCGCACCCGGGGTCCTGGTCGCTTCGGCGGTGGACCAGCCCTCTCCTCGGTGCTCACCCGCATGGCGTCGGCGCGCATGGGGCGCATCGAGGTGGCCGCCACGCCGGCGGCCATCGCGCTCACCGTCGGCTCCGTCGTCGGCATTGCCGTGCTGGGGGCGATCGGGCGGCGCTCGACGCCGTGCGCACCCCGGCGGTCGAGGCGGTCCGCGGCGCCCGGCGCCCGCCCCCGGCCCGGGCGGCGCATGGGCGCGGTCCGCTGGACCCTGACCGGGCTGTGGGCGCTCATCTGCGTCGGCCAGCTGCTGGTGGCCCTCCTGATCGAGCCCGGGGCGGGGGACGCCGGCGGACTGCCCGCCGGGCGGCGGCCAGGCGATGATGGCGCGCTGCTGCTCGCGGTCCTGGCTGTGCTGCTGGCGCCGGTGCTCGTCCCCGGGCTGCTGCGCGCCTGGTCGGCGCCCCTGGCCGCGCTGGGAGGGCCGTGGCTGCTCGCACGCCGCTCCGCGCTGTGGCGCTCCGCCCTGGCGGCCGGCGCCGTGGGGCTGCTGGCCCTGTCATTCTCCTTCACCGCGGCCCTCGCGACGGTCCTCGGCACGGGGCGGGCGGTCATCGCCGCAGCGCACCTGCGCATCGATCTCAACCAGGTCGACACCCTGGTCATGGCGGCGATCCTCGCGCGCCATGGCACTGCTGGGGTCCGTCGCCGTCGTCGCCATGACCTCCCGCTCCAGGGAGCAGGAGGTGGCCGTCCTGCGCTGCGCCGGGACCACCATCGGCCGCCTCCGCGGACAGGTCGTCATCGAGGCGGGCCTGTACGTCGGCACGGCCCTGATCATCTCCCTGGTCCCGCTCGTCGTGGTGACGATCGGCGAGGCGCTCTTCTACTCCAGGGCGGGCCTGCCGTTCCTGCCCAGCCCCGCCCTCGGGCCGCTCGGGCTCGTCGCCCTGGTCTCCTTCGCCGCTTTGGCCGTGGTGCTCTCCGCCCCCGTGCGCCGCGCCCACCGGGCGCCGATCGGACCCGCGCTGGCCGCGCAGTGAGAGCGGAAGGCCGGTCGCGGGATCGGTCGCGGGCCCGATGCTCAGCGCCGGGCCTCCACCAGCTCGATGAGCTCCCCGATCCCCTCGTGGATGCCGAAGGGGCCGGAAGGGGAAGGTCTCGACCTCCTCCAGGGTCGTCGACCCGGACAGGACGAGGTGGGTGCGCAGCCCGGCCTCGACGCCCGCCTGGATGTCGGTGTCCATGCGGTCGCCGACCATGGCGGCGGCCTCGGAGGGGCCCCTGATCCTGTTCAGCCCCGCCCGGATCATGACGGGGTTGGGCTTGCCGATGAAGTAGGGGGTGCGGCCGGTCGCGGCCCGGATCGTGGCGGCGACCGAGCCGGTGGCGGGCAGGGTGCCCCTCGTCGGAGGGGCCGGTGACGTCCGGGTTGGTGGCGATGAGTCGGCCCCCGCCTCGATGAGGCGGATCGCCCTGGTCAGGGTGTTGAAATCGTAGGTGCGCGTCTCGCCCAGGACGACGTACTCGGGGTCCTGGTCGGTCATGACGTAGCCGGCCCCGTGGAGGGCGGTGGTCAGGCCGGCCTCCCCGATGACGTAGGCCGTGGAGGCGGGCGACTGCTGGCTCAGGAACGCGGCGGTGGCGTTCGCGGGAGGTCCAGATGCGCTCCTCGGGGACGCTCAGGCCCGAGCGCTTTTGCAGCCGCGCCGACAGGTCGCGGTTGGTGAAGATCGAGTTGTTCGTCAGGACGAGGAAGGGCATCTCCTTCCCGCTTGAGGGCGTCGAGGAACTGCTGCGCCCCGGCAGGGCGCGGTTCTCCTGACCAGGACGCCGTCCATATCGGACAGCCACGCGGTGACCGGGGGCATCTCGTCGAGAGGCGTGTGGGCGTCGTCCATGGGGTTCTCTCCGGTGGCGGGGCGAGCGGTGGCGCTGGCGCTCCGCGGACCCATGGTGCCACCTCCGGGCGGGGGCCGCGCCTGCTCGCGGCCGGTCCGCATGCGCACAGCGAGGATCGCGCACTCCTCGGGGAGGACCTTGTGGACGGGCCGGTGCTGGATGTTGATACGGCGCGAAAGCGTCCGGGGCGTCGGCCCCGATAAGCCGGGGAGGGCGCGAAGAACTGATTCGGGCGCCTCTCATTCGAGCCGATCACAGGCGTCTCACGCGTCTCATTAGACCCGTGTTTCACTTGCCGGAGAAAGGTGCCGCGAGAAATGGCGTTTTGGGAGGAGCGTTCCGCCCCCGCACCCGGTAACGGTTCCGTAAAACCGCGGAATCATGCGGAAGTCTCCGCGCGTATCCGGCGGGCCGGCGCGAACGATCCTCCCGGGCGCCAAAACCGGGCCCCACGGGGACACGCCGATCGGCGGAGCCCGCCCCGCGGGTCGGACGGGAACCCCCACCGGCCCATTCGCGCCGCAACGGACGCCCCATTAACCGCAATATTGAGAATCAGATCCCGGCTCGCCCGGGAGGGTCGCAGAAGATCGGGTGAATGCGGCTACGCTGGGCCGCCAGATGCCAGATGCGTCCACCCTGAGGAGATCACCGTGACCACTCTGCCGCGCCAGCACGAAGGCTTCCTCGTCGTCGGAGGATCCACCGTCGTGATCGACGTCGGCGGTCTCCGCTTCGTCAGCGACCCCACCTTCGACAACCCGACCGACTACGGCGGGCTGCGCAGGACCCGGGGCCCAGCCATCGCGGCCGCCGACGTGGCGGATGCGGACGTGGTGCTCGTCAGCCACGCCGACCACATCGACAACCTGGACGCGTCGGGGCGGGCCTTCGCCCTGCGCGCGCCCCGCCTGCTGACCAACCCCGGCTCGGCCCGCCTCCTCGACCACGGGGCGGTGGGCCTCGCCCCGTGGAGCACGATCCACGTCGCCGAGGAGGTGACCGTCACGGCCGTGCCCGCGGTGCACGGGCCCGTCGACGGCGAGCCCGACGAGCGGGGCTTCGTCAACTGCGAGGTGACCGGCTTCGTCATCCAGGCCCCGGACAGCACGATCTACCTCAGCGGGGACAACACCTGCCTGGCCGCGGTGGCCCGGGTCGCCAAGCGGTTCGGCCACCCCGACCACGCCGTGCTCCACGCGGGCCGGGCCACGGTCCCGGGCAGGTTCGACGGGCGCCCCCTCACCCTCTCGGCGGAGCGGGCCTCGGCGGCGGCCGGCATCCTGGGCTCGCCGCACGTCCTCGTCGTCCACCAGACCTGCTGGGACCACTTCCTCGACGGCCCCTGAGGAGACCCTCACCGCATCTCGCGGACGCGGGCCTCCTCCTGCCTGGACATGACCCCGCCCGGGGAGTGGAGCATGGTGGAGTCGTGGGCGAGGGACGAGAAGGACGCCTCGTCGCTCCTGTCGGACTGGTCCTGCTCGGCCTGACGGGTTCGGGCCGGCGCCATTCCCGCTCGGTCCCCTGGGGGTCGATCGCCGTCACGGCGTCTCCAGCCTCCAGGACGCCGCGGACCAGGACGTGAAGAGCTCGATGCGGCCGCCGTCGTCGAGGCGCAGGTCGAGGTCGGCCACCTGCCCGACGGGGCTGACCACCGCCCGCACCGCGCGCCGCCCCACCAGGGGGCGAGGTCCTCATCGCTGCGGCACTCGAAGCCCGACGTCACCATGCGTCCGGCCCCGTCGACGACGCGCCACGCGCACAGCGCCCTCAGCGCCCAGCCCGGGCGGCGACCTCCAGGTGAGTCCAGTTCGTCTCGATGTCCTCGGCCCACGGCGCGAGGCGGGCGGGCAGGCGGCCGCCGAAGCAGTCGGCGGCGCCGGGGCACCCGGGCCGAGGCGATCGGCAGCGACAGGGGCAGGTCGGCGGGGACGGGGCGCTCGCCGCTCAGGACCGCGCCGCGGGGCCCGGGTCCGGCATCGCCGTCGGGACGCGGGCTCACCAGATCGCCCCGTCCATGGTCAGCGTCCACGGCTCGTAGGACGCGCAGTCCGAGAAGCACTGCACGCGGCCGCCGTCGTCGAGGCGCAGGTCGAGGTCGGCGATATCGGCGCGGAACCTCGGCACGATCCCCACCACGCTCCGGGCCGACCAGCGGTCTGAGGAGGTCCGTCGCCGCATCGGACCCGATCAGGGCGGCGCGGATGTCGGAGAACCAGACGGTCCCGTCCGGGCGAGTGCGCGAACGGGGCACAGGGTTGCGAACCCCAGTCCCCGCCGGCCAGAATCAGTTGAAGGCTCACGTTGTAGAGCGCCTCCTCGATGCGGTGCGGCCCGACGCCGGGCGCCCACCGCTCGAACGCGTCCATCCACTCCATGGGGCCTCCTCATCCCGGGGCCGACGGCGGATCATCAGGGTAGTCGACGGCCTGCTCGGCGGAACCCCGGTCAGGCTCGTCGGCGAGGTTGCCGCGAGCCAGGCATTGTGGTCGCCGGGGCCCGGGCCCTCCAGGTCGAGGACGCCGTCCACACTCAGATGCCAGGGGTCGCCGTCGTAATCGGCCCCGATGGACAGGGAGGTGGCCGTCGTCGAGGGTGAAGACGGGGTTGTAGGCGTCCTCGGGGCACTCGACCCGGCCAGGGCTCTGCCCGCCAGGCGGGCGAGGACGGCGCGGACCGCCTCGTCGGGGTCCTGGTCGCGGGCCAGGACGACGCCCGCAGGGGTCGGCCAGGGTCCAGTCGCACAGCAGGGTCGAGCCTCCAGCCGGCGCCGCAGACGAAGGTGCGCCCGTAGGGGTCCCGGCCGGCCCTGGTGATGGTCAGGGGCAGGACGGCGCGCAGGGCGGTGCCGTCGTGATGCTCCAGTCGTTGGTGGTCACGGGTTGCGTCCGAGGGTTTTCCAGGCGGCGGGGCCCCAGCCGCGTTCGGCCTGGGCCTGGGCGTAGGTCCAGGTGCGCGCCCGGGAGCTGTTCTTCCAGCGCCAGTGGACGAGGTCGGGAGGGGCCGGTGTAGAAGTCGTCGTTGAAGGCGTCCACGCCCAGGGCGGTGCAGTAGTCGGCGAGCATGCGGGGCGTGAGCCGGTCGGTCAGGCGCCGGGCGGTGTAGGCGGCGGTGTCCTCGAAGGGCAGGGGGTCGCCGTACTGGTTGAAGGACCAGCGGCGCCCGGAATCGCGCTGGACGCGACGTGGCGGTAGCGCTGCCGAATTGGCGGTGGGGTCAGGGCCATCTCGATGACGAAGTGGCGGGCTCCCCAGTCGTTCCAGGTCCGGGGCGTCCCGGGGCGGGTAGACGTTGGGTTCGGCGACGATGTAGAAGCCGCGGACGCCCAGCAGGTCGACCATCCGGGAGACCACGCCCGAGGGTCGGGCACAATGCTCGTTGTCCATGACGGCGCTCCAGGGGAGGCGGTGCCCACCACCAGGACCTTCGTGCGGCCGCTCACCAGTGCCCCCATGCGGGTCAGGCTCGCCTCCAGGCCGCCTGGGATCTCGTCGACGCCCGTGCCGTCTCCCAGGAGCGGATCCAGCCGGCCGTCGCCCCGCCACGTCCCCGGCGCCGCCGCCACGAAACCGATCTTCGGCTGGTGGTCGGCTCGAAGCGCGCCCCCAGACGCACAAAACCCATCTCATCCATCACTACCCACATCCTTCTTCTAATTTAGCACAGTCTCATGCGAGCCGGGGATATTATTGCTTTCGAATGAGCTGTGCGGGAGCGTCGTCGAATCGGGCGACGGCGATCATGCGCCCATCGCGTTCGAGGTGGAACTGGTCGCCGGGGCGGAGCTCGGTCAAGCGGTGGGCGCCGGAGAGAAAGTGGAGGCGAGCTCGCGACACGGGCTCGGATGCCGACGCGGGCTCAATCATCTCGAGGATGACCCGGTGGCGCAGGTCCGTCTCGACCACGTCCCGGGGCGCCGGCCAGAGGCTGCCGCCGAAGAAGGAGGCGATGACTGTGAAGGAGCCGGTCGTGGGCGGATGGTCGAGGCCCCCGGTCTCCGGGGAGAGCCAATTGATCGTGGCCGCGGCGATGACCTCCCGGGTCTGATCGGGTGGTGAGACGGGGGGTTGGCCGGGGCGTGAGAGCAGCGATGACTGTGATGCGCCGGCGGGTCTGAGGACCTCCTTGATCCGGCTGACGGCCACGATCTGCCTGCCGCCCTCGGTGGATGGCGACCTGACGATCCGCCTCGAGCAGGGGCAGGACGGCGCGGCGCAATGAAGTCCAGTTTGGATTCCCAGACGTAAGCGGTGATCAGGTCGATGGGATCGATGATCACCGTAGTGCCCTCAATTCATATCAATATGCTCGGGGTGATAGTGGCGCATCACCTCCCATGGAAAAACAATTTCGACGGCGACGGGCCAGTCGGGAGGGACCGGTCCGGTTCCCGCCCGCCTCCGGCCGGATCCACTCGATCACCGCGGTCGCTGCGGGATCGTCAACCGGCATCGCCATGAGGCCTCCTCTCCTCGGCCCGTGCCGCGGGCCCTATGATCGAGATTCCCGGACGTGGATTCCATCTCGTTGAGCCTTTCTCACCAGGATTCGTGCTGGAGTGCGATGATGAGGGCCGCGGGGCGGAGGCGGGAAGATGCGCGTCGGCCGCCTTCCGAGTCGCCGACCACGCCGCCCACAGGTCCGCCCGCGCCCGCGGTGAGACGGGCGGAGCCAGTGGGGCGGAAGGGGCGAGTGGGGCGGTGGCCCCATGCACGGCGATACCCGCGGGCCCGTCCGCGTCCGCGTCTGCTGCGCCCCTTTCACTCTGCTACGCCTCTTGACCCTCCACTGTACGAGAAGAAGAGGCGCAGCAGAGGGTGAAGGAGCGCAGCAGACGGAAAGAGGCGCAGCAGACGCGAGGTGCGCCGCGGACGACCCGGCGCGGTCCCCGCGGACCCCGGGCGACCCGGAGCATCCGCCCACGGGACCGGGTTCGTGGCGACCGCCGGCGTCCTCGTCGGCGACATCGCACAGACGCCCCATGCCGCTCCAGTGGATCCGACCCGCCGCCCCGGTCGTCCGGCCGGAACCGGTTCGGAGCACGCAGTGCGCCACCGCCTCGACGGCCGCCCCCGGTCGTCTGGCCGGATCGGCCCGACGGGCGTGGTCCCGCTCACCGCGGCGGCGGCCGGGCGGCGGCTCGGGAGGGGCTCGACGGGGTGATTCCTCTCACCGCTACGGCGACGACCGGCATGACGCTCGTCTCCTCCAGGACGGTCCCGCCCCGTCGTCCGACGCCGGTCGCGGCCGGCTCTCCGGTGCGGATCCTGCGCAAAGACCCCGGGGGAGGGCGGGCGGACCCCGAGCCGGCCCCGCGCCGGAGGGTCAGGCAACCGGGCAGCCTCGTGATGTCGTTGCTGGTATGTTGCCGACTTGTGATGTAGCGTCTGCCTTGCGAGCGTGATGCATTGAAGAAAGGTGACGCGGAAGAGAACTTGACTCTGGGGTTCCCCTTGCTCGACGTCCTGCATGTAGATCGTATGAATTCCCCAACGTCCGGCAGGACTTCCTTGGTCGAGGTCGTACCTCATAAGGAATGACGATGGCCTGTATGAATCTATGTCTGTGGATGCCTATCGCCGCGTCCCGCCCGGTGCGTCGGGCGGCCGGGCGCCGCCGCGAGGACGGATCGCCCTGGACGTCCTGCCGCCCCCGGAGGGGTGAGCGGGCGATGAGCAGGGGTCGATGAGCGCCCGCCCGACGGCGCCGCGCCCTCGTCTCCGTGATCGTCCCTCCTACAACAGCCAGGCGCACATCCTCGAGGCGCTGGAGAGCGCCCTGTCCCAGACCATGGCGGACCTGGAGGTGCTCTCGGTCGACGACGCCTCGCAGGGACCGGACGCGATCGCTGGTCGAGGGAGCTGGCGCAGCGGGACCGGCGGCTCAGGACCTTCGCCCAGGCCTCCAACGGGGGCGTCGCCCTGGCGCGCAACCGGGGCTCGCGCACGCCCGGGGCCGCTACATCGCCTACCTCGACTCCGACGACCAGTGGATGCCGAACAAGCTCGAGCGCCAGATCGCCTTCATGACGGAGACGGGGCGGGCGCCTGCTTCACCTCCTACGAGACGATCGAGGAGAACGGGGACCACCGCAACTTCGTGAGGGTCCCCGCCACGATCGACTACAAGGGGTTCTTGAAGAACACGGTGAGCTGCAGCCACACGATCCTGTTCGACACGCGGATCGTCGATCGCGGCCTTCTGAAGATGCCGGACCTCAGGCGGGGGCAGGACGCGGCGACCTGGCTGGGGGTGATGAAGGCGGGGCACATCCCTGTACGGCCTGGACGAGTGCCTGGCCAGTACCGCAAGACTGGCGGGCTCGCTGTCCAGCAGCAAGACCAAGGCCATCCGCCGGACGTGGCACCTCTACCGCGACGTCGAGGGGCTGTCCCGCCCCCTACTCCGCCTACTGCCTGTTCTGGCAGCTGGTGCACGCCGTTCAGAAGAGGAGAAGGGACGCATGATGAAAGCGGTGCGACGGGGCGCTCGGAGCGAGGCGCGGAACGCGGGGGCGCGGAGCGTGAGCGTCAAGGACGTCACGCTCGCCATTCTCCCGCATCTGGCGCAGACATGGGTCAAGCAGGCGGTCTACCGCCGGAACTGCCGGCTGGACCCGCACCGGTACCGCGCGGAGCTGGAGCGGTGGTACCGGCTGTCCAAGGCCGCGACTGCGACCTCGATCACCCCCGGACCATGATGGACAAGCTCCAGTGGCTCAAGCTCTACGACAGCACCCCGCTCAAGGGCAGGGTCGCCGACAAGTACCTGGCCAGGCAGTGGATCGCGGACCGGGTCGGCGAGGAGTTCCTCGTGCCGCTCGTCGGCGTGTGGGACTCGCCCGACGAGATCGACTTCGACTCCCTGCCGGAGCGGTTCGCCCTCAAGGCCACCCACGGCTCCGCCTGGAACATCCTCGTCACGGACAAGGGCGCCCTGGACGTCCGGGGGCCCGGCGCCGGATGGCGTCCTGGCTGGCCCTGCGGAAGGCGATGATGGGCGGGTTCGAACTGCACTACGAATTCTGCGAGCCCAGAATCGTCTGCGAGCGGTTCATCCAGGATGAGACCGGCGGACTGCGCGACTACAAGTTCATGACCTTCGACGGGGACGTGCAGTTCGCCATCACCGTCGAGGGCAGGTCCACCCGCAGGGTCCTGGGCACGTACCTGCCCGACTGGACCAGGGCGCCGTTCGAGTACGTCTACGACGAGGGCGGGCGCCCGACGTCCCCAGGCCGCGGGGACTGGAGCAGATGCTCGCCCTCGCCCGGGAGCTCGGGAAGGGGTTCGCCTGCGCCCGGGTCGACTTCTACGAGGTCGACGGCCGGGTCTACGTCGGCGAGATCACCTTCACCTGCACCAGCGGGCCTGTCCGACTTCCGCCCACCCCGCTACGACCTCGAATTCGGTCAGAGGCTGCGCCTGCCCGAGAAGAAGCCGTTCAAAGGCGTCATGCTGTGAGGGCGCGCAGGAGGAGGATCGGCTTCATCGGCCGGATCGACCCCGACGAGACCATGGTCGACGGCCAGACCGTCAAGACCCGCACCCTGTACCGCTACCTGGTGCGCCGCTTCGGCGCCTCCAACATCCGCGTCGTGGACACGCGCGACTACCGCCGCGAGACGGGCCGGGTGGTCCGGGAGCTGCTCCGGTGCCTGCACGAGTGCGACGACGTCGTCGTCCTCCTGTCCAGCGGCGGGCGCAGGGACCCTGTTCCCGATCCTGTGGCTCGCCTCCACGGCGCTGGGGGTCAGGATCTACCACGACCTCATCGGGGGTCCCTGGCCGACGACGTCGAGGCCGACCCTCGGGCCTCCTGGTGCACTACCTCAACTCCTTCGAGGTGAACTGGGTGGAGACCCTGCGCCCTGGCGGACCGGCTCTCCGCCCTCGGGGTGCGCAACGCCTCCCACCTGCCCAACTTCAAGGACGTCGACGACGTCGACGTCGATCCGCACGCCCGCCGTCGGGGCCCCCTACCGGCTGTGCACCCTCAGCCGGGTGACGCCCGAGAAGGGCATCGACAACGCCGTGCGGGCGGTGGCGGCGATCAACGGGGACGGACCGCCCGTGGTGACGCTCGACGTCTCGGCCCGATCGAGCCCTCCCTACGAGGAGCGCTTCCGCCGCCTGGTCGACTCTGTCCCGCACGTGCGCTACGCGGGCCGCGTGCCCCCGAGCGGGCCGCGGCGGCCGTCAGCGGCCACTTCGCGCTGATCTTCCCGACCGAGTGGACCGGGGAGGGCGTGCCCGGACGATCATCGACGCCATGCACGCGGGCCTGCCGGTGGTGGCCAGCCGCTGGCGCTACTACCACGAGATGCTCCAGGACGGGGTCACCGGCCTGAGCTACGACTTCGACCGCCCCGAGCTGCTCGAGGCGACGATCCGCGAGCTGCTCGCCCTGCCGGACGAGGAGCCGCCGCCGCGAGGCGCGCGACCCTCGAGCGCGCCCGCGCCTACGCGCCCGAGGCCGTCTTCGACGAGATCGCCCGCGCGCTCGCCCGGCCCGCGAAGCCCGCGAGGGCCGCCGGGGAGGCCGGACTCGCGAAGGCCTGGGCCCTGCCGCGCCCGCGGCCCCCGCCCCGGGCCGCCGCCGCGGCGCCGTCGGACGGCGTGCGCGTCATGATCGTCATCCACGGCCTGGAGACCGGCGGCGCCGAGATGATGGTGCTCCACCTCGCCCGCGAGCTCTCCCGCGCGGGCCACCCGGTCCGGGTCGTCTCCCTCCACGGCGATGACACGGACGTGGCCGGGCTCATGAGGCGGGCCGGCGTCGACGTCGTGGCGCTCAACAAGGCCGGGGGCCCGACCCGCGGATCGGTGCTGCGACTGCGCGCGCAGATGTGGGACTCTCGCCCGCCGTCGCACACCCACCCTGCCCGTGCTGGAGTACGTGCTGCCCGCGGTGCGCCCGTACGGCCGACGGGTCAAGGTCATCCACACGGTCCACAACATCGCGCGCGAGGAGACCCGCCACCGCGTCCTGAGGGAGGTCAACCGCCGCGCCTTCTCCCACGGGGTGGTCCCTGGTCGCCCTCAACGAGGAGGTCAGGTCCTCCATCTGCCGCGAGTACGCCCTGCCCCCTCCGCGGTCCCCGTCGTGGGCAACGGCATCGACCTCGACGCCTTCCGCGGCCCGCAGCGGCGGGGGCCGCGCGGCGCGGGGGCGCGCCTGCTGTGCGTCGCCCGCCTGGCCCCGGCCAAGAACCACGCCCTGCTGCTCCGGACCGTGGCGCGGCTGAGGGAGTCGGGGCGGGACGTCTCGCTGACCCTGGTGGGCGACGGTCTCTCCGGGGCGCGCTGGAGGAGCGGGCCCGGGAGCTGGGGATCTCCGAGCGCGTCCGCTTCGCCGGCCGGCGCACGGACACCGCCGCCTTCACCGCGACCGCGACCTCTTCGTGCTGCTGTCGGACTACGAGGGCATGCCCATGAGCATTATCGAGGCGATGGCCTCGGGCTGCCCGTGGTGGCCACGCGCGCCGGGGGCGTCGCCGAGCTCGTGGACGACGGCGTCAACGGCGCCCTCGTCGAGGCCGACGCCGCCGCGGCCGCCGGGGCGATCGCCGCCATCTGCGACGACCCGGCCCTGTACGCGAGGCTGAGCGCCGGGGCGGTGCGGACGTCGCACTACTCCGCAGAGGCGATGATGGAGAAGCACGTTGACCCTCATCGCTGAGCACGCCCTGGGCGCGGTGCGCCGGACGCCGCCCGCCGTGCTGGACCCCGACCTGCTGCGGCGGTGCTACCCGCTGCGCTACTTCGGGCTGATGGCGGTGTGCTTCGTGCTCATGAGGCCCATCATGGTCGGCCAGACCCCGGCCCTGGCCCCCATGATGAAGGTCCTGACGGCGGTGGTCTTCGCCTGGCTGGTCAACCTCCACATCGTGCGGCGCATACCGCTGTCCACGGCCGTCATCCTGTTCGTCCTTCACCGCCTGGCCTCCCTCCTGCCGACGGTCCACCGCGACGGCGACCTGCTCAACTGGGGCTACGTGACGCTCAGCCAGCTGTCCATCCTCATGCTCATCGAGCTGTACGCCGGGTACGGCCGTCAGGAGCGCAGGAGGCTCCTGCGGGTGCTGACGGACCTGCTGCTCATCTACCTGCTCGTCAACTACGTCATGATCATGACGGGCACGGGCTCGGTGGCCTCCTGGGGGCAGCACGAGTTCTTCGCCCAGCCCTCCTACCTCCTGGGCATCCGCACCCGCGTGACCGACTGCGTGTTCCCCGCGATCCTCCTGGCCCCTGCTGTACGACTCCGGCTCCCGCCGGCGCTGGGGCTGGCGGACGGTCCCTGGCGATCTCCAGCGGGATCGTGCAGATCATCACGCTGCATGTCGCCACGGCCTGGGTCGGCGCCGCCATCATGGCGGTCGTCTCACCTGGCGGTGCGCCCTGCACCTGCGCGCGGGCGGTCTGCTCTCCATGCGGGCGCGACCGTCCTGGGCGTCGCCGTCACGCTCCTGGTCGTCGTCGCCCGGGTGCAGACCTACTGCCGCGCAGATCGAGGGGCTGCTGGGCAAGTCGGTCACCATGACGGGCGCACCGAGCTGTGGGACGCCGCCATGCCGATCCTGGCGGACTCCCCGCTGTTCGGCTACGGCATCAACTCCCAGTTCGGCGCCTTCATCCCCGCCTTCGAGGGCTGCTGTGGCAGGCGCACAACCAGTACCTCCAGATCGCCTACGACGGCGGCCTGGTGGCCGTCGGCCTGTTCATCGCCCTGCTGTGGACGGCGAGCGCCCGCGCCGACGCCTCCCGGTGCTCCACCCCGCCAGGGCCGCCTTCATCGCCGTCTACACGGCCATGTCGGTCGTGTCCGTCAGCGAGATCTACGTCTACAACATGGGGATGTTCTACCTCCTCCCGTTCCTGGCGAGCAGGCTGGACGAGCTGATGGACGACGGCGGCCGCCGGAGCGGCCCGCTCGCCCTCGCTCTCCCTCGTCGTGGCCGAGGGCCCGACGGGGACGATCACGAGGATCCGGTGATGGGCGGATCCAGACCGAGGTCGGGCAGCGCCGTCGACTCCCTCCTGCTGGCCGGCGTCACTCGTGACGCTGGGGTCGACCATGGCCAACACGATGATCCTCCGCGCAGCCTGTCGCTGGAGGCCTACGGCACCTACGCCCAGGGCGTCCTGCTGGTGGCTCTGGGGGCGGACGCGACCGTCCTGGGCCCTGGTCGACGCCGTCAACTACTTTCTTCAACCGGGACCGCCGCCAGGACGTGGCCCGGGAGTACGTGAACTCGATCTTCGTCATACAGACCGCCATCGGCCTGGTCACGGCCGTCCTGCTCGTGGCGCTGCGGGGGCGATCGGGGCTACTTCTCAACCCCATGCTCCCGGCGCTCGTCGTCCTCCTGGCCCTGCGGCCGATGCTGACCAATATGACGAGCATGTTCCAGGTGCTCATCATGTCGATCGGCCGGGCGAAGGCGATCGCGATCAGGAACATCGTCTTCGGCCCTGAAGTTCACGGCCGTGCTCGTCACGGCGCTGCTGACCTCCAGCATCGCGGTGCTGTTCGCCATGCTGCTCGCCCTCGACGCCCCGTCCGTCCTGTGGTTCTGGGACCGCTTCCGCCGGTGGAAGTACATGATCCGCCTCATCCGGCCGCGCTGGGAGCGGATCCGCGAGATCCTGGCCTTCTCCCCTGCCCATGGCCGTCTACGTCCTGACGGCCCTCGCTCATGAGGCAGGTCGGCGAGCTGGTCATCGGGATGCACGAGAGCACGCAGCGCTACGCCATCTACGCCAACTGCGCGATCGATCCTGCCCCTCGACGTCGTCTCGGCGTCCTTCCTGACGGTGATCATCCCGATCGTCACGCGCTACATCGCCGCCGGGCGCAAGGACCGGGTCCGCCTCCTGTTCAGGCACCACTCGCGGTGGGGGTACCTGACGACCGTCACCTTCTCGGTCTCCTGCTTCGTCGTGGCCCCCGAGGCCATCCAGGTGCTCTACGGCGCGCGCTACCCTGCCCGGTTACGCCGTCTTCTGCCTCTACCTGGTCACCACCATGGTCAGGTTCGCGAGCCTGTCCCTCATCCTCAGCGCGGCCGGCCGGACGAGGACGCTCATGGTCGTCTCGCTGGCGGCCGTGGTGCTCAACGCGGTCCTGTGCGTCGTCCCTGTACGCGCTCATGGGCTTCGTCGGCCCGGCGGTGGCGTCGGTCGCGGTCAACGTCGGCATGACGGCGGTCCTCATCCGCCTGAGCCTCAAGGAGATGGACGGGGCCTGGCGACGGCCTCGACGCCGGGGCGCTCGGCCTGTACGCCCTGTCGACGCTCGCGGCGGCCCTGGGCGGCTGGGCGCTCAGGCGGGCCCTGGTGGCGCTCGGCCCTGCCGGCCTCGTGATCACAGTGCTCGTCATGTGCGCCGTGTCGGCGGCCGTGCTACTGATCAATATCAAGTCGCTCGCAGCCTCGCTGAGAGCGCTCAACTCGATGAAGTGACGTCGAAGAAGAGGAGGTCTCGATGATGGAAGCGGTTGGTTCACGCAATGCGCTTTTTAGGCTCTTCCCAGAACGCCGTCTGGGAACCGGACATCGTGGACTGCGCTGGTCGGATGCGTGCTATGCTTCGCAAAGCCTTATGCGTGTACCCCCTGAAGCGTCCGTTGCGGAAGGCGCCGCTTCTCCCAGTCCTGAATCCTGGTCGGTGATGTGAAGATGACTCTGAGGATCTCCTCACGCTGACTCGTCAGCGGATCGTCCCCCTGGTGCTGGGTGTGCTGACCTGCACCCTGCTGGCCCTGGGCGTGGCCCTCGTGGCGCCCGTGAACTACACGGTCTCGGCGGTGGCGTACGTGCGGGTCGACGTCTCCGCCGAGGGGAAGGACGATACCGGCACTCTACTTCACCGCCTCCCAGCTGGCCAACCAGAAGGTCGACGCCGTCGTGCCCGTCTTCACCTCCGAGGCCGTGGCCCAGAGGGTCGTGGACTCCCTGGCCCTCAAGACCACCCCGGCCCAGCTGGCCAGGACGCTGACGGCCAACCATGAGAACGGCACGCTCAACGTCACCGTCTCGGCGAGCGCGTCGACGGTCTCCGAGGCCCAGAAGATCGCCGACGAGGTCGTCAACCAGGCGGGGGCCGAGCTCAAAGCGCCTCGAGGGGACGGCTCGCCGGTCGACGTCGTGCTCATGTCCTCCGCGAGCCTGTCGAACCCGGTCCGCTCGCCGTCGATCGCGAAGTACCCCGCCATCGGATTCGCCGTCGGACTCGTGCTCAGCTACGCGTGGGTCGTCGTGCGCGAGCTGTCCGACAAGAGGATCCGCTCCGTGGCGGACGTGTCCGAGATCATCCACGGCCCGGTGCTCGGCGCCGTGCCGACGTCGGACTCGATCCTCAACGGCCGCGGCCTCCAGGCGGTGGACGTGAGCGCGGAGGAGGAGTTCCGCAAGCTGCGCACCAATCTGCGCCACGTGCAGGTCAGCGCGGGCAAGCGGGTCTTCGTCGTCTGCTCCCCCGCGCGGCGCGAGGGCAGGTCGACCGTGGCCATCAACCTCGCGCGGGTCATGGCGCTGTCGGGCCAGCGGGTGGTCCTCGTGGAGGGCGACCTGCGCGAGCCGATCCTGGGCGAGGTCTTCGCCCTGCCGCCCCAGCGCCCGGGTCTGGCCCACCTGCTCATCGGCGCGGCCACCCTCGACCAGGTGATGGTGAGCACCTCCGTCCGCGGGGCTCCAGGTCATCCCGGCCGGCGCCGCGCCCTCGAACCCTCCGAGCTCCCCTCGGCTCGGCCCTGCATGTCCGACCTGCTGACCCTACCTCGCCTCCGACTACGTGGTCATCGTCGACTCCCGCCGGTCCTGGAGTTCACCGACGGCGTCGTCATGGCCGAGCACGCCGGCGGCGTCCTGCTCGTCGCCGGCGTGGGCCGCACGGCCCAGGACCAGCTGCGCCGGGCGGCGCAGGCCATCAAGCAGGGGCGGCACGATCATCGGGGCCGTCCTCAACCGGGCGTCGTCGGCAGCCCTGACGGTCCGCGGGCCGCGCGGGGCCCCGGCGAGCGCACGACCGTCGACGCCGCCCCCGTCACCCCTGTCGCCCCCGCGCCCTCGCCGTCCGAGACCCGGTCCGGCGTGAGCGAGGTGGTCGCCCTCAGGCGCCCCGCCGGGACCACTCGCACCAGGCGCGCCAGAAGGCGCGACGCCGCGGAGGGGTGAGGCCGATGCCCGCCGCCGCGCGCCCCCGCCGCGTCCTGGCACCGCCGACGGGGACGACGGCGATCGCATCCGCGGCCCGTGAGACGGCCCGGCCACGCACTGCGCTCCCGACCTCCCCGGCTCCCCTTTGCGCCCCCTGCCACCGACAACCGACGGCGTCGCGGCGGCCCGCTCCGGCGGCCGCGCCTGCGCGTCCCGCCTCAGCCGTCACCTGCGGCATGATGCACTGAGACCTGGAAGTGCACGACTCATCCATCTACTCCCCGTCCGATGCCGGGCCTCGGCGTCAACGGGCCGGGAACCGTTTTCCCGCGGCGCCTGCGCGCGGGCGACCTGGCGATCATCGTGGTCGTCATCGGCGGCGTCCACATCCTGAGCCTCGCCTGGAGCGCCGACCCGCAGAGCGCCGCCGTACGCGCGAGCGCGCTGCACAGCATTGTGCTCGGCTGCGTCATCACGGGCAGCTGGGCCCTCCTGCTCGCGGGGGCCAAGACGTACCGGGAGCAGATCCTGGGGCACGGGGCCGGGCGAGTACCGGCGCGTGGTCGAGGGCGACGGTCGCCGAGTTCGCCGGGATCTGCCTGCTGCTGCATCTGATCGAGGTGCCGGTCCCCGGCGGGCGCTTCCTCGTGGCGCTGTGCATCGGCGTCGTGGCCCTCGTCGTGTGGCGGTGCCTCGCCCGGCGGCGCCTGGTGAGGGCCCGGCTGCGGGGGAGGTTCACCCAGCCGACCTCGGGTAGGGGCCCACGGGCTCCGTGGCCCGGACCATCACCGACCCGAGCGCAGGCCCGGACTGGGACTGAGGGTCTGCGGCGCCTTCGTCTCCGACGACGAGTGCGCCCGCACGGAGCGGGTCCGGCGCGCCCGTGCTGGGGGCGTCAAGGGCCTGCGCGAGACCATCGGCGCCTCCAACGGGATCGCCGTCGTCATCGCCCGACCTGGCCTGACCTCGCCGCGATCCGCGACCCCAGCCGGGACCTGGGTCCGGGGAGCAGGCTCATGATGGTCGCCCCCGGCTCGACGTCGTCGGATCCCGCCAGCGCCAGTGGTCGGCCGACGGGCTGACCGCCGAGGTCCGCCGCCCCTCGCCCCGACGGCGCCAAGCGCCTGATCAAGCGGGCGATGGACCTCGTGCTGGCGAGCGTCCTGTGCGTTCTGCCCTTCCGCTGTGGGTCGTCGTCCCGCTGCTCATCTGGCGCGAGGACCGCGGGCCGGTCATATTCCGGCAGACCCGCGTCGGCCTGGACGGCAAGGAGTTCCGGATCTGGAAGTTCCGCACCATGCGGGTCAACGCCGACGCCGAGCTGGCCGGACTGCTGTCCGAGCAGGGGCGGTCGGGCAAGCCGCTGTTCAAGGTCGACGACGACCCCCGGATCACGAGGATAGGCTACTTCTGCGGCGCTCGTCCATCGACGAGCTCCCCAGCTGTTCATGTCATCGGGGGCCCGCGAGCCTGGTGGGGCCGCGCCCGCAGGTGCCCAAGGAGGTGGCGCTCTACGACGAGACGGCCGCGCGCCGGCTCCTGGTCAAGCCCGGGCTCACGGGCCTGTGGCAGGTCAACGGGCGCTCGTCGCTGACCTGGGAGGAGGCGCTGCGCTCGACCCTGTTCTACGTGGAGAACTGACGCCGGTCATGGATCTGATGATCCTGCTCAAGACGGTCGGGGTCGTCCTGCGCCGGGAGGGCTCCGCCTGACGCGGGCCGGGACTGGCCGAGCGTACCCGGCAGCGGCCCGCCGACGGAGGGCCCCTGCCTGACGCGGGACTGGGGCTGTCGGGGAGGGAGGCGACGCCCGGCGGCGGGGCCCCCGCCGGGCCGTCCCCGGCCGCTGGCTCCGCCGCTGACTCCGGCGTCTCCCGGGCGATCCACAGGCGTCCTCCGGGGAGAGGCGGGGGAGTCGATTTGGTGATGTCACCTGGGCTCGCATTGTGCGAGGTGAGCCGGCGCGGATCGAGCGCAGGCGGATTCCGTCGCGCTGGGCTCTGCACGGCGCGAGGCTGCGTGGATTCCGTCGCGCTGGGCTCGCATTACGCAAGCTGGGCTCGGTGCGCGACGGCCCTGGGCCACCCTCGGCCCGGCCCGCGCCCAGACCCGGCTCACACCACCTCGGTCCTGGCCGCACTGGCTGGGGTCGTCGTCCTGGCCGCACTGGCCGGGGTCGTCGCGGACCCGGTGGCGTCGGACTGCGGGCACGCCGTGCGCGCCCGGGCCGATGTCGTCGAGGGCGGCTCCACGGGCGGGTCCGCTGGGCGTTGCCGATTCCGGTCCGGGCGGTTCGTCTGCTGCGCCTCTTTGCTCTGCTTCGCCCCTTGGCCCTTCACTGTACGGGGAAGAGGGGCGTAGCGGAGGGTGAATGGGCGTAGTAAACGGGCTGACGTCGTCCTTGAGGTTCCCGCGGGTGCCGCTGCGTGCGGGGTCGTCGTTCCGTCCACGCCGTCCGCCGCGTCGTGGGCGCGGACCGGTCACGGATCCCGGGCGCGGGCGCCGGAAGTGGCGCTCCGGGAGGATCGTTCCACCCCGCACCTGACGGCTGCTTTTGTGGGAACCGCGGAATCATGCGGAAACTGTCGGGCGCTTCCGGTGCGTCGGCCCGAACGATCCTCCCGGAGCGCCAGAGTCGGGATCCGATGGGGTCGGAGAGCCCCGGGGCCGTGGGGCCGATCCGCCTGGGGCCGTGGACCCGCCGCCCGAGGCCGTCCCGGTCGGTTCCGGAGGGTCCGCCGTGAACTCGCCCGGAGCACTCCGCACCGGACCCCGACAGCGGAGGCGACATGTCACTAGGCTGACCCCCGGTTCACGACACGAGAGGGGCGTCCAGCGGGCAGTGCACAAGGAGCACGGTCACGGGCACGGCGGCGGTCGGAGCTGGCAGCCAGGCGCGGCGGCGGTCACGAGCACGGCCGACCTCGTGCACGGCGGCGGGCGCGGCAATGGTCGGGACCGCGGTCACGACGACCGCGACCGCGGGCACGAGCACGATCCCGGGTGCGGCGGCGCCTCGCGCTCCCGCCCCGGCGCCGCCTTCGGCATCCCGAGGGCGCCACGGGGGAGGCTGTCGTCGACGCCGTCTTCGGCGACGGCGCCCCCGGGCCGGGTCCGGGAGCGGACGGCCGACGCGCGGGGCATCGACCCCGAACTGCTGCCCTACCTGGAGGCGGCCGAGGCGAGCGACGCGGCCGGGCCGGACGACGGCGCCGCCGATGAGTCGAGCATCGCCGGGGCCCGCCGGGCCGGATCGCCGGCGCCGAGAGCCTGGCCGCGGCGGAGGCCGAGGACCTGGCGGCCCTGCGCGAGCTCGTCGCCGCCAATATGATCCCTCCGGCGACCTCGACGAGCTCGACGCCCTCCTGACCGAGATCGACCAGGACGAGTCGGACGACTGGAACGACTGGGAGCCGGTCCTGCCGGACGGACCCGCCGCGTCCGGCCCGGACGGCGCGCCCGGATGGGCTGGGCCGATGCGCCCGGCCCGGACGGCGACGGCGTCGGCCACTCGACGGGCCGGACGCCGCGGCCGACCGGGATGATGCGCCCGGCCCGGCGGCCTGGGCGGCCCTGGCGGACCGGCACCGGGCGGACCTGGTCGCGGCGGCCCGCGCCGTCGAGGTCTCCGAGCGCATGCGCCGGATCGAGGCCGAGATCCTCTCCCGCGCCCCCGAGCACAGGATCCAGCCGAGCCTGGAGCGCGTCGAGGCCGTCCTCGACCTGCTCGGCAACCCCGAGCGCGCCTACCGGGTGGTCCACGTCACGGGCACCAACGGCAAGACCTCCACCGTGCGCATGATCGAACGGCTCCTGGCCGCCACCGGCATGCGCACCGGCCGCTTCACCAGCCCCCACCTGGCCACCATCCGCGAGCGCATCGCCCTGGACGGCGAACCCATCGGCGAGGAGGGCTTCATCGCCGCCTGGGAGGACGTCGCCCCTGCATCCGCCTGGTCGACGAGCGCTCGCAGTCCGCCGGGCGGGACCGCGCCCTGTCCTTCTTCGAGGTCCTCACCGTCATGGCGCTGGCCGCCTTCGCCGACCACCCCGTCGACGTGGCTGTCGTGGAGGTCGGGCTGGGCGGGACCTGGGACTCCACCAACGTCGTGCCCTCCGATGTCGAGGTCATCACCCCCGTCGGCCGCGACCACTGCGCCTGGCTGGGGGACTCCTGAGGAGATCGCCGCCAACAAGGCGGGGATCATCAAGGACGGGGCCACCCTCGTCACCGCCGCCCAGCCCGCGGCGGTGCAGGCGGTCATCGCCGCGGCCGCGGCGGAGCACGGCGTCGTGTGGCGCCGCGAGCTCGACCTCGAGGAGGACCCCGCGAGCCGGGGGCCGGGGTCCTGCGCGTGGTCGACCGCACCCTCGCCGTCGGCGGCCAGATGGTCGTCCTGGCCACCGCGGCCGCCGTCTACGAGGACGTCTTCGTGCCCCTGCACGGCGACTACCAGGCCCGCAACGCCCTGCTCGCCCTGGCCGCCGCCGAGGCGGTCTTCGGGGGGCGGGCCCTGCCGGCCAAGGTCGTCGAGGACGGCTTCGCCTCGGTCACCAGCCCCGGGCGCCTGGAGGTCCTGCGCTCCAGCCCCACCGTGCTCGTCGACGCCGGGCACAACCCGCACGGCGTGTCCGCGCTGGTGGGCGCCGTGGAGGAGGTCTTCGACTTCCGCCACCTGGTCGCCGTCGTCGGCGTCATGGCGGACAAGGACGCCGAGGGCATCCTGGCGGTCCTCGAGCCGGTCACCGACGCCGTGGTCGTCGTCCCCATCGACTCCCCGCGGGCCATGGACGTGGAGGACCTGGCGGATATCGCCCGGGAGGTCTACGGGGCGGACGGTCGTCGCCGCCGAGGACCTGGCCGGCGGGTGGAGCGCGCCGTGTCCCTGTCCGAGGGCTTCGACGCGCCCCTGACCGCCTCGGGTGCCCATCGTCGGCCCGTGGTCCTGGCGGCGCGGGCCCGGGCCCTGTTCGGGCGCGCTGTGAGGCGGAGTGTTTGCGTCGTCGCGGGCCCGCGTCGCGGCCGGCGCGCGCGTGCCACAATGCCGTGGTGGTGGGCGGGGACGTCCGGTCCGCGCACGACCGCCGAAGGAGTCGACATGCCTTTTGACGCCGCGTGGGTCATCGCGTGGGCCCTGGCTCGCCGCCGACGCCGTGCGGGAGCGGCGCGAGGAGCTGACGGCGCTCGACGCCGCCATTGGCGACGGCGATCACGGCGAGAACCTCGATCGCGGCCTGCACGCCGCCGTGGCTGCCCTCGACGAGGCCCAGGCCTCCGGGCGCGGGCCGCCACCCCGCCGAGGCCCCTCAAGACCGTGGCCACGACCCTCATCACGACGGCGGGCGGGGCGGCCGGCCTGCTGCTGGGGGCCGCCTGCCTGCGCGCGCGCGCGCCGCCCAGGCGGTCGGCGGGGACGACGGGCGGATCGACGCCGCCGGGCGTCGCCCGCATCCTGCACGAGGCCTGCGCGGGCGCGCAGTCGCGCGGGCGCGCCGAGCCCGGGGACAAGACCATGGTCGACGCCTGGTACCTCGCGGCCGGGGCGGCGCGGCTGGCGGCCGACGAGGGGCTCGGCCCCGTCGAGGCGATCGAGAGGGCAGCCCGGGCGGCGGCGGAGGGGGCCGCGGCCACGGACCCGCTCACGGCGCGCAAGGGGCGGGCCTCCCTACCTGGGGAGCGCTCGCGCGGGCACCGCGACCCCGGGGCGGAGTCGACCGCGATCCTCCTCGCGGCGGCCGCCCGAGCCGCGCGGCGGTCCCGGACGCCGCCGACGAGGGCTGAGCCGGTGCCCGTCGGAGCCGCCGGACCCTTCTCGCCCGTGGGCTCGCCGCGCCCTTCGTGCCCGTGGGCGCCGGGGCCTTTCTCGCCCGCGGTGCCCGCTGAGGCCCTCGCGCCCGCCACCGCGATCGTCGTCGTCTCCCCACTCGCGGCGCCTGGCCGACGGCGTCGCCGAGATCGCCTCGCAGATGGCGCCGGGCGTCGTCGTGCGCGCGCGGGCGGCCTGGGACGACGACCTGGGCACGGACGCGCGGGCCGTGCGGAGGCCGTGGCCGACCTGCTCGACGCCGGTCACCAGGTCCTGCTCACCGCGGACCTGGGCAGCGCGCTCATGGTCGCCGAGATCGTCGTCGAGGAGGAGGCCCGGCCGGCCGAGAGGGCGGTGCGCCCCTGGCCGTCGACTGCCCGGTGGTGCGCGGCACCCTGGCGGCGGCGGTGGCCGCGCGCGCGGGCGGCGACGCCGATCCTGCGCCCGGGCCGCGGTGCGCACGGCGACGGACTGGGCCGCGGCGCGATGCGGCGGACTGGCCGGCCCCGGCAGGGCGCGGCTCGCGGCGCGAACGGCGGGCGGGACGCATCGGGCGGGCGGCGCGGCGGACGCGCGGGGCGGCGCGCGGGGCGCGCGGGGCGCGGGGGAGCGGGCGCCGTCGGCCCGCCGCAGCGTGCGCCTGACCGACCCCGCCGGCCTGCACGCCCGGCCCGCCGCGGCCCCGGCGGCGCTGCTGGACGACGAGCGGGCGCGCATGCGGGTGGGGGCAGCCCGGGCGACGACGCTGCAGGAGATCCTCGCCCTGGGCCTGCACGGGCGGACGCGCCTGGAGGTGACCGTGACGGGGCCGCACGCGGAGCGGACCTCGATCGGGTCGAGCGCCTGCTGGGCGGCGTCGTGTAGCCTCCCGGCAAGACGCCGTGAGGCCGCTGCGAGGCGGCCCTGATCCGAAGGAGCGCCACGACCAGCGCCGCCCGCACCCTCGTCCTCATCAAGCCCGACGCCGTCCGGCGGCGCCTGACCGGCGAGATCCTGCGCCGCATCGAGGCCAAGGGCCACGAGCTCGTCGCCCTGCGCCGCCAGACCACCACCCGCAGGTGCTGGCCGAGCACTACGCCGAGCACGTGGACAAGCCCTTCTACCCTCGATCGTGGAGTACATGACGAGCGGGCCGCTGGTGGCGGTCGTGGTGAGCGGCCACCGGGTGGTGGAGGGTGCGCTCGCTCATGGGCGCGACCGACCCGACCGCGGCCGCGCCGGGGACGATCCGCGGGGACCTGGGGCGGGACTGAGGGCCGGGCGCCATCCAGAACCTCGTCCACGGCTCGGACGGCGGGGACTCGGCCGCCCGCGAGATCGCCATCTGGTTCCCCGAGATCGGCTGAGGGCGTCGCCGCGCCGGCGCCGCCGTTCCCGCGATTTTCCGCGACGCCATTTCAGCGAACGCGGGCTGGGGGTCCCAGTCGAAACGCGCACCTCCCGCGCGCGTTCGACGGGCGCCTCGCGCGGGCGGTCGCCGGGGCAGGGCGCCGGGCGCGAGGGCGGATCAGGCGCTCTGCGGGACAGGACCTGCCTGAGCGGGACCCGCGAGCCCATGCGGGTCACGGCCCGGGTGTAGATCGTGGCGGACACGCGCACCAGCAGCGGCAGGGCGGCCAGGGCGATGATCAGCGCGACGCCCTGCTCCACCCAGTTGGAGACGCCGGAGACCAGGCGGGCCGGCATGAGGTAGGGGGACAGCGGCGGGATGTAGGGACAGCACCTTCCAGATGAGCTGCTTGGGGTCGCCCATGAACATCGCCAGGGAGGCCATGAAGGGCAGCACGCACAGCGCGGTCAGCGGCATGACCGCACCGGCCACGTCCTCCTGACGGCTCACCAGCGCGCCCGCGGCCCCGAAGAGGACCGAGAAGATCGCGTACCCGACGACCATCCACACGAGCGTGACCACGAGCGTGGCATTGAGGTCGATGTCCATGTCGGGCATGACCCCGGTGACCTGGGCGGTCACCGCGCCGGCGGTGCCCACGAGCCCGAAGCACAGGATGAGGCTCGCCCCCGTCCCCAGGACCTTGCCGGCCAGCAGGGAGGTGGGGCGCACGCAGGCCAGCAGGATCTCGATGATGCGGCTCGACTTCTCCTCGACCACGCCCATGGCGATGAACTGCCCGCCCATCAGGATGACGAGGTAGAGCATCACGCTCGAGGCCATGAACACCGCGTAGCGCGCCTGGAACCCCTCCTGGTCCTCGGTCGCCGGGTTCAGGACCCGGACCGTCGGCGCGGCCTGCTCCAGCGAGCCGCCACGGTGCTCGGGTCGCCGCCCAGCTCGGCGATCATGGAGGACAGCGCCCTGCTGCTGCATGAGGCCGGTGACGCCGGCGACGACGGCGTCGTCGGCGCTCTGGCGGACCGTGAGATGGGGGTGGCGGACAGGGCGAGGTCCATGTCCACGTGCTCGGGGCTCTCGTCGTCGGCGTTCAGGGCGGCGGCGGCGTCCTTCCCGGACAGGTCGACGACCTCGACGTTCAGCCCGTTCGACGCGACGACCTGCTCCAGGGCGGGGCGCAGCTGCTCGACCGCGGCGGCGTCGGAGCCGGAGACGCCCAGGCGGTAGGGCTCGTCCTTCCCGCCGGTGAGCAGGGAGGCGGCGACGATGACGCCGATGACGAGGACGAGCATGACGCCGGTGGAGATGAGCGTGCTCTTCTTGAGCAGTTGGGCGCGCAGCTCGCGTCCGGCGACCAGGCGGATCTCGGCGGTCCGCGACATGGCGGCGCTCAGGGGCACTGCGGGGCCGGTGCGGCGGGGCGCGGTGCGGTGGGGGATGATGACATGGCTCAGGCCTCCCTGCCCGGTCGTGGCGGTCTTGGTGGTGGCGCGCGTGCGGCGCGTCGGGGCGGCCAGGGCCTCCCGGAAGATCTCGGTCAGCGAGTGGCGCACCGGGCCCAGCTCGCGCAGGCGGCCCGGGCGGCCCAGGTGCCCGACGGCCCGGAGCAGGCCCTGCTCGTCGGCCCCGCCCGCCACCAGCTCCAGGCGGGCGCCGCAGCCGTGCGGCGCGGCGGAGATCTGCGGGTCGGGGGCGCCGGGCGAGCGCGGCGCGGGCGGCCTCGGCCGCCTCGTCGGGGGGCGGCGTCCACGTCGACGACGGCGCGCCAGTGCGGCGCGGCGGTGGCCCGCAGCTCCTCGATGGTGCCGGCGGCGACGAGGCGGCCGGAGCGGATGATGACGATGCGGTCGCACAGGCGCTCGACGACGTCGAGCTGGTGGGAGCTGAACAGCGCGGGGACCCCGGCGGCGGCGCGCTCGCGCAGCACCTCGCTCATGACGTCGACGGCGACGGGGTCCAGGCCTGAGAAGGGCTCGTCGAGGATGAGGAGCCCGGGGTCGCCGATGAGGGCGGCGGCGAGCTGGACGCGCTGCTGATTGCCCAGGGACAGCTTCTGGACGTCGTCCCCGCGCCGCTCGGCCAGGCCCAGGCGCTCGGTCCACTCCCCGGGTGGCGCGCTCGGCCCCGGGCCCTGTCGGCGCCGTGGAGTCGGGCGAGGTAGGTCAGCTGATCGCCGACCTTCATCTTGGGGTACAGGCCGCGCTCCTCGGGCATGTAGCCGATGCGGCGGCGGGCGGCGGCGTCCACCGGCGCGCCGTCCCAGGTCACGGTTCCGCCGTCGCCCTCGAGGACGCCCATGATGATGCGCATGGTGGTCGACTTGCCGGCGCCGTTGGCCCCCACGAAGCCGACGAGCTCGTGGGCGCCCACGTCGAAGGACAGGGAGTCGAGGGCCCTGGAGGCTCCCATATCGTTTGGACAGATGTGTGATCTTCAGCACGAGGGACTCCTGGGTCGACGGACGGGATGTGAAGTTCCCTTGACGTAGTCAAGCATGCTCGACACCGCCGCCCTTGTCAAGCGTGCTTGCCACTCGTATTCCAGGGCGGCCGACGTCGGCCCCCGGCGCGGGGAGGAGAACCGTGAGCGGGCGGGAAGCGCACGGGGCATGCGGCGGCCCTCTCCGCGGGGAGGGGGCCGGGGAGGGTCCGGTCGGCGTCGTCGCCGGGCGGGTCCGCCGCGCCGGGCCGCACCGCGGGGGTCAGGACCGGGAGGCGATCCACTCGGCCGCGGCCGCGGGCGCCCCGTCCGGCGGGGTCTCGACGTCGGGCGCGATCGGCTCCTCCCCGAACCGCTCGCCGGTGCGGGCCTGCGAGGTGCCCGTGGTGAGCACTCATGGTACGCCCCGTGTACAGCGGGTACTCCTGGTTGACCGAGGCGTACCCCCTCGTCGGGGCGCCGAAGACCCGGACATCGTCCAGTCCGCGGAAGGCGAGGAGCGTCTGCTCGCCCGAGGAGGCGGTCGTCGCCGAGGTCAGCACCGCCACGGGCACGTCGAGCTTGCCGCGGGCCCCACCGAGGTCGGCGTGCCGCCGCCGCTGATCGCCCCGTCCTTGAGGGTGACGTCGGTGGTGGCCCCTGGATCACGAAGGAGGTGACCGTGCCGTCGGGCAGCAGCGGGGACAGTCCCGCGAGCATGGGACCCATGTCCCCGCCGTCGTTGTCCCGCAGGTCCACCACCACGCCGCACACGCCCTCGGCGCCCAGGGGCGTCGGCGAGGGCGGTGGCGTACTCCTCGCCCTGCTTCGCCGTACCCGCGAATCCCGGGACCGTGACGGTGAGCACGCAGCCGTTCATGGACGACGTCGGGGCGGTGTAGGGAGTCGACCAGGTCCTGGGCCTCGCGGCGTCGAGCATGAAGGAGTGCTTGCCGCCGGCGACCGCGAGGGCGTCGGTCAGGATCGCGTCGACCTCGTCGTGGGTGGCGGCCTCTCGATCCGCGCGGCGGCGTCGGCGCGGGCCCGGGCCCACTCCTGGCCGGTGGCGTGAATGCCCGAGTCCATGAGGTCCAGGACCCTCGATCCGTAGGACTGGGGGTTCGGCGCGGGCCACCAGATGCCGAAGGCCGGGCCCATCGAGTGGACGAGCCAGGCCCCGGCGGCGGCGCCGACCACGACCAGGACGGCGAGGACGACGGCGACGATCTTGAGGGCGCGGCGCCGGCGCTGGGGGCGGGCGCGGCGGGGAGCGCGGCGGCGGGCAGGGCGGACTCGGGGGAGGCGGGGAGGGCTTGGCGGAGGATCGGGTGGAGAGTTCGGGGGCGGGCGGGCGGCGGGGTTCGAGCTGGCGCGTGTTCATAATCACATGATGGCCGGTGCGGGTGGGCGGGCGGATCGGCCGCCGGGACCGATCCGCCCTCCGTCCGCAGGAGGACGGGGCCGCGGCCTCCTCCTCCGCGGGGCCGACTACTCGCCCGACCGCACTCGCGACCCGCCGCCCCGAGGCCGTGCTCGCGCCCAGGGCCGTCAGGGGCGACCAGGACGCTCAGTCCCACCACCGTCAACCACAGGCCGGGATGGGAGCCCGCGACGGAGGCCCAGCCCCACGGGGCCGACAGCCACAGGGCTCGACATGGACACGAGCACCTCGTTGCCCGCGATGACCAGGGCCGCCAGCAGGCCGAGGGCGGAGACGACGATCGAGGCCGCCACGTCGAAGACCTGGGCGATGGCGAACGCCGCGGTCAGGAGCATGAGCGCCACGAAGGGGATGACCATGGCCACGTACACCTTCCCGGTTGCGGCCGGGCAGGTCCGGATCGGTGCGCAGCAGTTGCGAGCCGCTGGCGGCCGCGCCCCAGGCGGCCAGGAGCGCCGCGCTCAGGAATCCCCAGGCGGCCAGGAGCGCCGCGGCCGTCAGGCGCGCGGGCGCGGCGCGCATGAGCAGCCCCCGCCACGCCCGGCGCAGGCAGACCCAGGTGGAGATGCCGACGACGGCCGACGCCACGGGCACCCCGGCCAGGGCGAGCAGGGACACGGCCGTCGACGGGGAGTACACCGCCCGGGTCACGGCGATGATGGCCAGCAGCAGGATCTCCAGCGCCGCCCAGATCCGCCAGGGCAGGGACGGGCGCCAGCGCCCGCACGGCGCCGCGCGGCCCCGGGCCGACGGCGGCGGCCGGCATCAGCGGGGAGGCCGCCGCGGAACCGGGCATGGGGCGGTGGACGGCTCGGATGCGGCGGACGGCCCCGCGCCCGGGCCCGTCGCCCGACTCGCCGTGACCGGCCCTTCCCGGAGGGCCGCCGGCCCCGCGCCCGAGGCCCGTTCCTCGGCGCCGGCCCTGACCCGGTGCGCCGGAAGAGGCGCTGGAGGAGGTCCGGACGCCGGACGATCTGGTCGCCGCCCGCCCGGCGGTGGCGATGACGAGGGCCAGGGCGAGCCCCGCGACGACGATCTGGGAGAGCAGCCCGGGCCACAGGGGGTAGTGCCAGGCGGCGGCGCCGGCCTCAGCTTCTCCCCGTTGCCGTGAACGCCGAGCAGCGGGAGGGTCGAGCGAGCCATCCAGGCCCACGGCTCGATCGCCCAGGTGGGCCCCTCGGCGCGCACGGCGCCCACGATCGACCACGGCGGCCGCCGCCGGGGCCAGGCCGACGGCTCCCGCGCCGATCAGGCGCACCGCCAGCATCCCCACAGGCTCGCCCCCGTCACGCTCACCCACATGAGGAGCGCGAAGCCCAGGTAGTCGCCGACCGGCCCCCATCCCGCGCCCGAGGCCAGCCCGTAGCCGACGACGGGCACGAGCCACCCGAGCTGGCAGGCCAGGGCGGACAGGGCCAGGACCGCGGTCCGGCCGATCGCGATGCGTCCGGGCGCGACGCCGCGCCAGGCGGTCCCGCCCTCGGATCCGCTGCTCGCGCCACTGCGTCATGGCGCCGACCAGGGTCCCCAGTGCCGGGGCGAGCATGTCGGGGAGTTGGGACATCCACGCCAGGACGCCGCTCGCCGCCCCCAGCGCGCGTCCGTCCCCACCACCCCGGCGGCCGTGAGCGAGTGGGCCAGGTTGATCGCCCAGGCGGCGAGCGCCAGGGTGGCGACGACGACGCCCCACGTGAAGGTCCGGCGCGAGCGGAGCAGCTCGGCGCGCAGGACGTCGACGACCCCGACGGGCCGCCGCCCGGCCGGGGCGCGCCGCCCCGGTCGGGCGGCGGCGGGCCGGGTCTCGCGCGGCCGGGCGGCGCAGGCGCGGGCGGGGCGGCGGGCCGATCCCCGCGGGTGCGGGCGGCGGCGCTCATCGGGCACCCGCTCCCCGGCCGGTGACCAGGTCCAGGTAGGCGGCCTCCAGTCCGGGGCCGTCGTCGGGATGGGCGAGCCCGGACAGCGGGCCCTCGTAGGCCAGGCGCCCCTGCCACGAGGACGCCGACGTCGTCGGCCATGCGCGCCATCTCGCCCAGCTGGTGGCTGGAGACGACGACGGTGCGCCCGGCGTCGGCCAGTCCCCGCAGCAGGTCGCGCAGCTCGATAATGCCCTGCGGGTCCAGGCCGTTCTGCGGCTCGTCGAGAATGAGGGACCTCCGGGTCGGTCAGCAGCGCCATCGCCGAGGGCCAGGCGCACCTTCATGCCCGTCGAGAAGGAGCCGGCGCGCTAGGCCCCGCCCCGCCCAGGCCCACGCGCTCCAGGAGCGGGGCGATGACGGCGGGGTCGGTGCCGGTCAGGCGGGCGTGCACCAGCAGGTTGCGGCGGGCGGACAGCTGGGGGAACAGCGCCGGGCCGTTGAGCGAGGCGCCCACGTGCTCCAGGCTCTCGCGCGTCCACGGCGCGTCCAGGATCTCCACGGCGCCGGAGTCGGCGCGCATGAGACCCAGGGCGATCGCCAGGGTCGTCGACTGCCCGCGCCGTTGGGGCCCAGCAGGGCGTAGACGCGCCCCGGGCGGGCGGTCAGGTTCAGGCCGCGCAGGACCTCCTGCGATCCGAAGGACTTGACAATGCCCGTCATGCGAAGGCCCGTTGGAAGCGCCGCGGAGGGCGGCGCCGGGGCCGTGCTCGTCGAAGTGCTCATCATGGCCCCAGCATCCGGTCCGCACCGCGCCGGGCGGATCCCCTGCGGGGACACCGCCGGGATGAATCCGCCCGGGCCCGCTCTCTCCTCAGGGGAGGATGCGGGCGCCGGGGCGGCCGGGAACCGGTGGCGACCCGAACGCCGACCCGGCCGCCCGCGACCCTCTCTCCTGACGGGCCGCCGTTCGTGACCGGACCGCCCGGCCGCCCGCGACCGGACTGCCCGGGCCCGCCATTGACGCGACCCTCTCCTGGCGGGCCTCCGCCGCTCGTGACCGACCGCCCGGGCTGCGGTGGCCCTTGTCCGCACCGCGACGGATCTCTACGACCGCGCGGACGCACTCCGCGAGATCGCCACTCAACCGTCGAGCACGTCACTTAACCCGCGAGATCGTCACTTAACCCGCGAGCACGTACCCCTAGCAGACGTTCTCGCGGGTTAAGTGACGATCTCGCGGGTCGCCCGGCGATCTTGCGGACCCGGCCGGTGTCTGCTGCGCCTCTTCGTCCTTCACTGCGCTCCATTTCCTCGTGCAGTGGAGGGTGAAGAGGCGTAGCAGAGGGAGAAGGGCGCAGTAGTGACAGGGCGAGGGGCGCGTCTCTTAGCGGGGCGGTGATTCCCGCGGGGTTCGGGCGGGGCCGGGTTCCCGGTGGGGGTCATGCCGGGCCCACTCCCAGGCGAATCGGGTCCTTCCTGGGCCGTGCGATGGTGTTGCACATTGGAGAGGGATGCCTCCGCGGGTCGATTCGGGGTTTTCCGCATGATTCCGGGGTTCTTACTAGAATGTTGGTTTTCAGTGCAGGGTCTCCATGTGCAGAGCGGACCCTTCTGCACATGGGAGGATTTCAACGACGTTGAGCGTCGGGGCGCTTCCGCATGATTACGCCGATTCTCCGCTGGCCGGTCCCGGTCGAATGTGCAGCACCGCCCTGGCCCCGCCCCTGATGCCGCGCATCCGGGCTCCGGCGGCGCCGCCCCGACACCGCGGAAGCGCCCCGCCCCGCACCCGTCCTCCCGCACCATCGCGCGGTTTCCGGACGCCCCGGGATTCTTTCCCGCCGGAAGGGCTCATTGCGCCACTTCGGGATGGGGGACGGCGAGCGGGGAGTCGAAGTGCGCGCCAGCCACCCTTTTTGAGCCGCCGGACCGCCTGTCGCCGCCCGCGTCTGCGCCCGCGGCGGGCGAACTCGCGCGGCCCTCGACCGCATTGTCAAGACGCCCCGCGTCCGCGCCCGCGGCGGGGCGAACGGGGCGGAGCCGGGCGTCAGCGGCGGTAATCCACCAGGCCGTGGCGGAAGGCGTGCACAATGAGCTCGACCCGGTTGCGCCTGCCGGTCTTGGCCAGGAGCGCCTTGATATGGGTCTTGACGGTCGACTCCGCCAGGTGCAGCCGCTCGCCGATCTCGGCGTTGGGCAGCCCTCGCACACCAGGGCCAGGACTTCGCGCTCGCGGAGCGTGACCGGCTCGGCCAGCCCCGTGCCCGGTCCCGCGGCCAACGCCGCCCCTGCGATCGGTCCCGCCCCCGCAGCCGATCCCGGCCCCGGCCGCGCGGGCGATTCGACGCCCGGGGCCGCCGGCGCTGCACCCGATCCGCCGGAGCCGACCGGCACCACCGCCGCCCCGCCCCGGCGTCGGCGGGTCGGCCGCCCTGGGCTCGAGACGGCACCTGCTCCGCCGGCGTGCCGGCCGGACCGGACGCTGGGACGCCAGCGGGCCCGGACGCCGGGACGGCTGCCGGCCCGGGCGGGGCGTCGTCGTCCAGATGGGCCAGGACCGTTCCGGTGACGGCGGGGTCGAGCCAGGACCCGCCCGCGGCGACGGTGCGCACCGCCTCCAGCAGGAGGCCGGGGAGGCGTCCTGAGGAGGAAGCCCCGGCGCCCGCCCGCAGCGCCCCGAGCACGAGCTCCTCCTCGTCGAAGGTGGTCAGCACCAGCACGGGGATCTCGCGCAGCCCCTCCTCGGCGCGCATGGCCCCTGATGGCCTCGACGCCGTCCATGACGGGCATGCGTGATGTCCATGAGGACGACGTCGGCGCCGCGGCCCCGCAGGCGCAGCCGCGCAGCAGCGCCAGGGCGGCGGCGCTGTCGGCCGCGCTCCCCGCGACCTCCAGGTCCGCCTGGGCGTTCAGGAGCATCTCGAAGGCGGAGACCACCAGCGCCTGGTCGTCGACGACGACCACGCGCCACGCCCCGCCCGGCTCACCGGCGCGCACCGGCGGCCCCTCCTCGACGGCGCCCGCATCCTCGACGGCGGCCGCATCCTGGGTCCCGACCCCGCCGGCGCGCGGCGGCGTTGACGGGCAGGGACGCGAGCAGGCGGGAAGCCGGGCGAGCCGTCGTCCTGCGGGTGCGGCCCTGCCTCCAGGCGCCCGCCCACGAGCCGGACGCGCTCATTCAGGCCCACCAGCCCGTGCCCGGCGCCCGGGGCCGCCCTGCGCCCGACCGGGGGCCGGATTGAGGACGGCGATCGTGCAGCGCCCGGGCCCGACGCGCATGCTCAGCCGTGCGCCGCCGGCGCCGTGGCGCAGCGCATTGGTCAGCCCTCCTGGACCGCCCGCAGGACCGTCAGCCTCTGGGCGAGCGACCAGGAGGCCTGCGCCCGGCGCAGCACCGGCTCGCCCGGCAGCCGGACACTCAGATCCAGCCCCGCCGCCCGCGCCGCGCCGATCGCGCGATCCAGGTCCGCCAGATCGGCGACGGGGGCGGCGGAGGCGTCCGCGGCCCCGCTCCGCAGGGCGCGCACCAGTTCGCGCACCTCCTCCAGGCTCGCCCCGGCGGTCCGCTCCACCGCGGCCAGGGCGGGGCGCAGGACCTGCGGGTCGCCCACCGCCAGGGCGGTGGAGGCCTGCACCTTGATGGCGGTGAGGCTGTGGCCCAGCAGATCGTGCAGCTCCCGGGCCAGTTCCAGGCGCTCGCGGGCCACCGCGGCGTCCCGCTCCCGGTCGGCCAGGCGCGCGCGCTCCTCGGCGAGCCGACGGCGCTGGCGGGCGTCGGTCGCCACCATCAGGACCGCCGCCGCCGAGGCCCCCGTCGCCACGGCGCACACGATCATGAGCACCGCGCCTCCCGGGACCGGCGCGAGGTATCCGGGGCGGACGCGGCGCCCCAGGGCGAGCATATTGATCGGGTTGAGGACGGCGCCCGCCAGGGCGGCGCCCAGGGCCGCCCGTCTCCAGCGCCCGTCGGGGCTCCACCGGATGACGGCGTGCAGGCTCGTCAGGGCCGTCAGGCTCAGGGGGGACAGGCCCAGGACCACGGGGGAGGAGTACGTCAGCAGCGCGTACAGGGCCAGGCCGACGGCGGTGACGACGAAGGAGGCGCAGCGCCCGTCGCCGCAGCAGCTGGGCCGACGCGATGAGGACGTGCAGGACGAGGTCGGCGACGTAGACGAAGTGGACGCCGAACCGGCTGAGGAAGGACGCGCTCGTGATCGCGATCATCAGGCAGACGGCCCCCCACACGACGTCCACCAGCGGCAGGGACCAGGCCGCGCCCTCGGGGGCCGAGCACGCGCACGACGGCGCGCCAGTCGGTGGCGCAGGCGCGTCGCGCGGTCGTCGTCGGGGGCGGCGGGCCTCATCGGGGTCATCATGGACCAGCTCGGCGCGAGGGCGGCCAGTGAAGGAGGAGGCGGTCGGCGGACCGGCGGCCGGCGACGCGCGGCCGGGACCGGTCAACGGGCGGCGGACCGGCGGCCAGCGGGAGCGCCGTGCGGCGCACCGGCGCGCCCGGTGCCGATATTGTGGTCCCGTGCACCTCAAGACGTTGACGATCAAGGGCTTCAAGTCCTTCGCCTCGTCGACGACCCTGCGCCTGGAGCCCGGCATCACCGCCGTCGTCGGCCCCAACGGCTCGGGCAAGTCCATCGTCGTGGACGCCCTGACCTGGGTCATGAGCGAGCAGGGGCCAAGAACCTGCGCGGCGGGTCCATGGTCGACGTCATCTTCGCCGGGGCCGGCTCGCGCCCGGCGCTGGGCCGGGCCGAGGTCTCCCTGACCATCGACAACGCCGACGGCGCCCCTGCCGATCGACTACACCGAGGTCACCATCACCCGCACCCTCTTCCGCGGGGGCGGCTCGGAGTACCAGATCAACGGCGCCGTCTGCCGCCTCCTGGACGTCCAGGAGCTGCTGAGCGACACGGGCCTGGGCCGCCAGATGCACGTCGTCGTCGGCCAGGGGAGGCTCGACGAGGTCCTCACCGCCACGCCCGATGACCGCCGCGGCTTCATCGAGGAGGCCGCCGGGGTCCCTCAAGCACCGCCGCCGCAAGGAGCGCGCCCTGCGCAAGCTCGAGTCCATGGCCGCCGACCTGGCCCGGGTGGCCGACCTGACCAACGAGCTGCGCCGTCAGCTCGGGCCGCTCGCCCGCCAGGCCGCCATCGCCCGGCGCGCCCGCACCATCCAGGTCGAGGTCCGCGACGCCACCGCCCGGCTGCTGGCCGACGACGTCGCCCAGACCCAGGCGCTCCTGGAGGCCGGCGAGGCCGACCAGGCCCCTCCTGGCGCGCCGTCGGGCCGAGGCCGAGGAGGCCGAGCGGACGGCGCGTTCGCGCCTGGCCGAACTGACCGCCGCCGAGGCCACGAGCGGGCGGCGCCTGGCGCGCGCCACGAGCGTGTGGAGGAGCTCACGGCGGCCGCCCAGTCCTTCTCCGCCCTCGCCGACGTCGCCGCCGAGCGCGTGCGCGGCCTCGGCCGGCGCCGCCCGCCCCGTCCGGGGCACGGACCCCGAGGAGCTCGAGCGCCGGGCCGAGACCGCCGCCGTCGAGGAGGCCGGGCTCGCCAGGGCCATTGAGACCGCCCGCACGGCCCTGACCGAGGCGTCCCGGCACCGGGCCGAGGCCGAGAGCGCCGAGACGGCGTCCGAGCGCGCCCTGTCGGTCCTCCAGCAGCGCCGGGCCGAGCACCGCGAGAAGCTGGCCCGGGCGGGCGGGCGCGTCGCCTCGCGCGCTTCGCGCCACGAGGCGGCCCTGGCCGCCCTGGATCAGGCGCGCGCCGCCCTGGCCGCCGCCGACGAGCGCGCTGAGCGGGCGCGCTGGGCCCTGGAGGAGCACGCCGGCGGCGTCGCGGACGGCGGCGGGCCGACGGCGGCGGGGCGCGTCCGCGGGCGCGGCGGCGCCGAACGGGACCGGGTCCGCGGATGAAGCCGGGCCGACGGCGGGCGATGCCGGGACGGCGCCGGACGGGCCTCGGAGCCCTGAGCGCGCCGCCGCCGCCCACGAGCGGGCCGCGGCCGACCTCGCCCGGGCGCGCGACGCCGTCGGGGCCGCGACCGACGCCCGGCGCGAGGCCGCCTCCGAGCGGGCCACCTGACCGCCCGGCGCGACGCGCTCGCCCTGTCCCTGCGGCCCCAGGACTCCACCGCCGAGCTGGCCGAATCCGGGCCGGCCGGGCGTCCTGCCCGCTGGCGCAGGAGCTGAGCGTCGAGCGCGGCTGGGAGAACGCCGTCGCCGCCCTCCTGGGCGAGCTCGCCACGGCCGCCCTCGTGACCGACGAGGCGGCCGCCGTGAGGGCCCCTGGCCCGCGCCCGGGCCGCCGACGCCGGGGCGCTGCGCCTCGTGGTCGCCGATGGCGAGGCGGCCGGGACGCCGCCGTGCGGACCGTCGAAGGCGACGGTGCCGACACCGCCGACGCCGCCGGGGCCGACGCCGCCGCCGAAACCGCCGAGGGCGCGCCAGCCGCTGCGGGCGCGCGCCGCGCCCTGACCTGGTGGGCGCCCGCGACCGCGACCCTGTCGGCCCTGCTCGGGGTGCTGCTCGCCGACGCCTGGGTCGTCCCCGATCTGGAGGCCGCCGCCGCCCCTGCGCGACGAGCGTCTCGGGGCGCGCGCGGCCACCCGCGACGGCGAGGTCCTCGCCCCCGGCTGGGCGACCGGCGCCGCCGGGGCTCCAGTTCGGTGCTCGAGCTGGCCGCCGCCCACGAGGCGGCCGCCGCCCGCCGAGGCCGCGGCCGCCGTCGAGGCCGAGGCCGACGGCGCCCTGCAGTCCGCCCGCGCCCGGGAGGAGGAGGCCCGGCGCCGCCTCGACCGGGCCCTGTCCGCCCTGCGGGCCGCCGATGCCGAGGCCGCCCGCCTGGCCGAGACGACCGCGCGTCTGACCTCGGCCGTGCGGGCCGCCGACGAGGAGGCGGGGCGCGCGCCGGGTGCCTCGAGCGCGCCGAGGGGAGGCGGCCCAGCGCACCGCCGAGCTCGCCTCCGCCACCGCCGCCCTGGCCGAGATCGAGACCGGCCGCGCCAGCGGGGGCGGGCGGGCGGCGCCGCGGAGGCGGACTCCCGGATCGGTGGCGCCGAGGCCGACGACGTCGCCCCTCGACGCGGCCCGGCGCGAGCGCGAGGACGCCCTCGCCGCGGCCCGCCGGGCCCGGGCCGCCGAGACGGAGGCGCGCCTGGCCCTGCGCACCGCCGAGGAGCGCGAGCGCGGCGCCCGGGGCCGCTCTGGAGTCCCTGCAGCGCCGCGGCCCGCCGGGAGCGCGAGGCCCGCGCCGCCGCCGAGCGCGCTGAGGAGCGCCGCCGCTCGCGCCTGGCCGTCGCCGAGCACGTGCGCGACCAGGCGCGCGCGGCCCAGCGCGCGGCCCGCGACTGGGCGGAGCAGGCCCAGGGCGAGCGCCGGGCGCTGGAGGCCGGGCGCGCCGAGTCCCTCGCGGCGACCGCGCGGGCGCGCGAGGAGATCGACCGGGCGGCCGGGCGAGCTGGTCCGGCTGACCGACGCCGCCCACCGCGACGAGGTCGCCCGGGCCGAGCAGCGCACGCGCCTGGAGGGCCCTGTCCGAGCGCGCCATGAGCGAGCTCGGCATGGAGATCGGCCCCTCGTCGAGGAGTACGGGCCGCACGTGCCCGTGCCGGAGGTCGTCGGGGCGGCGATCCGGACGGCGGGCCGGGAGACGGCGACGCCGAGGCCGGGCAGTGCCGAGGCCAGCGGGACCGGGTCCGGCGGACCGGGCGGGACCGAGTCCGGAGCCGATCCCGGGGCCGGCGGGCCAGGGGCCGAGCCCGATTCCGGCGTCGGGGCCGGGGCCGGGAGCCGTCGACGCGGCCGTACGTGCGCGCCGAGCAGGAGAGGCGCCTGGCGCGCGCGGGCGCGATCTGGCCCGCCTGGGCAAGGTCAACCCGCTGGCCCTGGAGGAGCACGCCGCCCTGGAGCAGCGCCACCAGTTCCTCGCCGCCCAGCTCGCCGACATCAAGGCCTCCCTGGCGGACCTGCTGCGCATCGTCGAGGGAGATCGACGCCCGCGTCCAGGAGGTCTTCGCCCGGGCCTACGCCGACACCGCCCGCGAGTTCTCGGTCATCTTCGACCGGCTCTTCCCCGGCGGCGAGGGGCGGCTCGTGCTCACCGATCCCGGGCGACATGCTCACCACCGGCATCGAGATCGAGGCGCGCCCGGCGGGCAAGAGGGTCAAGCGCCTGTCGCTGCTGAGCGGCGGGGAGCGGTCACTGGCCGCGGTGGCGCTGCTCATCGCGATCTTCAGGGCGCGGCCCTCGCCCTTCTACGTCATGGACGAGGTCGAGGCGGCCCCTGGACGACACGAACCTGGGGCGCCTGCTGGAGATCTTCTCCGAGTTGCGCGAGACCAGTCAGCTCATCATCATCACCCATCAGAAGCGCACCATGGAGGTCGCCGACGCCCTGTACGGCATCACCATGCGCGACGGCGTGACCAAGGCTGTCAGCCAGCGGCTCGCGCGCCCGGACGGCGGGGGCGGGGCCGAGCCGAAGGGGGCCGGGACGGAAACGGCCAGGGGCCGAGGGGCCGGGCGGCAGATCTGAGACGTCTCGACTTATGGAAGACGCCCGTTTCCTGAAACCCGTGATGACTCGTCCGTCACCGTTCAACACCACACCGCCGGATCGGCGATAATCGGCCTCGGTGGAGCACAATCTCGAGTTATGGGTACCGTGCTCCTTCCACTGGTCGTCGTCCTCATTGCCGGTCTTGTGGTGCTCGGCCTCATCATCGCCGAGCGCTACCCCGTCTCCACCTGGAAGGACGGGCTGCGCGATCTGCGCGACGTCGCCCGAGACAAGTCCGAGCCCATGCAGGTGGTCCCCAGGACGCGAAGCTCTCGGAGTTCATCACCCACGAGCAGGCCACCACCCACATGGGCACGGAGAGCATCTCCGGGCCTCGTCGAGGTCGTGGAGAAGGCCATGGACTCCGCGGAGAAGGCGGTGGACTCGGCCGAGGCCCTGCACCGCCGCGCTGCGCGGGAAGGCGGGTCATCACCCGGGCCGGCCCTCCCTCGAGCGGCTCCTCCCCGACCCGGCCGGCGCCCCGGCGCAGACCGTCCCGGCCCCGGTCGTCCCGGCCCCCGCCCCTCCCGTCCAGACCGATCCGCCCCCGCTCCTCTCGTCCAGACCGATCCGGCCCCGGTCACCGAGGCCGTCCCCGCCGTCGCCCCGGTCGCCCCTGTCCCCGGCGGCCGTCCGGGTCCCGGTCTCGGCGGCCCCTCTTCCACCGGCGTTCCCGCCCCCGGCGGAGGGCTGACGGCGCGCGCCGCCCCGCGGAGCGGTCCCGGCCTCGAGCGCACTCGTCTGCGGGCTCCGGACGCCGCCGCCCCGCCGGTCCGGCGCGGCCCTCGACGCCGTCCGCCAGGCGGCCCGCACCGGCGTCGACGCCGCCCGTGATCGGCCGCACCCTGCCGGACGCGCCCCCATCGGGCATGATGGGGCCATGGAACCCCTGTACGTCGTTCTAGCAGTCATCGCCGTCCTCCTCGTCGTGGGCGGGCTGTGGTTCGCGCTCTCGGCCCGCCGACGGCGGCGCGAGCCCCGCGGATCGAGGCCCCGGCCGAGACCACCGCCGAGGCGGAGGCGGCGCAGACGACGGAGGCGGTGGAGGCGGCGCAGGAGCCGGGGCTCATCGAGGCCCCGCCGCCCGCCGAGCCGCGATCTCGAGCGGCCCGAGTCCATTCCCGGGCGCATGCAGCGCCTGCGCGCGCGCCTGGCGGGGGCGGGCGGCTTCGGCCGGGCCATTCTGGCCGTCCTGTCCCGCGGGGACCTGACCGAGGCCGACTGGGAGGAGATCGAGGACACCCTGCTCACCTCCGACCTGGGCATCGAGGTCACCACCTCCCTCATGGACGAACTGCGCACCCAGGCCAAGGTCCTCGACACCTCCGACCCCGCGGCCATTCGCGCCGTCCTGCGCGCCCAGCTGCTGGAGCTGGTGGACCCGACCATGGACCGCTCCCTGACCCTGACCTGCCCCGAGCCCGCCGCGGGCTGGGAGGAGGCCGACGGCGCCCCCGCCGCCGCCGTCCTCATGGTCGGCGTCAACGGCACCGGCAAGACCACCACCTGCGGCAAGCTCGCCCGCGTGCTCCTGGCCGAGGACCGCACCGTCCTCATGGGCGCCGCCGACACCTTCCGCGCCGCCGCCGCCGAGCAGCTGACCACCTGGGGCGAGCGGGTCGGGGTCGAGGTCGTGCGCTCCGAGAGGGAGGGCGCCGACCCCGCCTCCGTGGCCTTCGACGCCGTCCGCCAGGCGGCCCGCACCGGCGTCGACGTCGTCGTGGTGGACACCGCCGGGCGCCTGCAGAACAAGGCCGGGCTCATGGACGAGTTGGGCAAGATCAAGCGCGTCATGGAGAAGATCGCGCCCGTGGGCGAGGTCCTCCTGGTCCTGGACGCCACCACCGGCCAGAACGGCATGCGCCAGGCCCAGGTCTTCCCAGGCCGTGGGCATCACCGGCATTGTGCTCACCAAGCTCGACGGCACCGCCAAGGGCGGCATCGTCGTCACCGTCCAGAAGGAGCTGGGCGTGCCCGTCAAGCTCGTCGGACTGGGGAGGGCGCCGACGACCTGGCGCCCTTCGACCCCGAGGGCTTCGTCGACGCCCTGCTGAGCTGAGGCCGCAGGCCTACTGGATGATCCAGCCCTTCTGGGCGGCGATGTGCACCGCCGCGGCCCGGGTGGGCGCACCGGTCTTGGCCATGGCCTGGGACAGGTGGTTGCGGGTGGTGCCCTCCGACAGGTGGACCCGCCGGGCGACCTCGGCGACGGTGGCGCCGTCGGCCGCGGCCTGGAGCACCTCGGTCTCACGGGCGGTCAGGGGCGAGTCCCCGAAGACGAGCGAGTCCGCGGCCAGGGCCGGGTCGACGACGCGCAGCCCCGCGTGGACCCGGCGCACCGACTCGGCCAGGTCGGAGGCCGGGGCGTCCTTGACGACGAACCCGTGGGCCCCGGACCGGATGGCGCGGCGCAGGAAGCCGGGGCGTCCGAAGGTGGTGACGATGAGGACCCGCGCGCTCGGCAGGCGCTCCAGGAGCGCGGCGGTGGCGGTCAGCCCGTCGGCGCCGGGCATGTCCACGTCCATGAGCACGACGTCGGGCCGGTGCTCCAGCGCGGCGGGCAGGACGTCGTCCCCGCTGCCGACCTGGGCGACGACCTCGATATCCCCTCCAGGGCGAGCAGGGCGGCCAGCGCCCCGCGCACCATCGCCTGGTCGTCGGCCAGCATCACGCGGATCATCGGTCATCTCCGTAAATACTCGGGGTTCGTCTCGGGGCCGGGCGCCGTCGGCGCCCGGGCGGGCAGGGCGTCCGGAGGCTCGGCCGGTCGCGTCGCGCGCCGGCCGGGGAGGGACGGCGGGCGCTCACCCGCAGGACGGCGCCGCCGCCGGGAGGCGACTCGAGGGCGAGGTCGGCGCCGTTGTCCTGGCAGCGCCGGCGCAGGCCCTCCAGCCCGTGCCTGCGCGGCGGCGCTGGGCGGACCAAGGCCGACGCCGTCGTCGGCGATCTCGATGGAGGTGGCGGACAGGGTCACGCGGCAGTGCGAGGCCCGGGCGTGGCGCACGACGTTCGTCACGCCCTCGCGCACCGCCCAGGCGAAGAGCTCGCGCAGCTCGGGGTCGACGCCGTCGACCGTCAGGGGCAGGTCGGCGCGCACGTTCGCGGACAGGAGTGTGTTCGCCGCCCGCGCCAGCTCGCCGGTCAGGCTCAGCTCCCGGTAGTTGTTGACGGTGGAGCGCACGTCGGCCAGGGCGGAGCGCGCCAGGGACTGCACTCGGTCAGCTCCGCCCTGGCCCGGTCGGGGGCGGCGTCCACGAGCCTGGCGGCGAGCTCGCTCTTGAGGGTGATGACGGTCAGGGAGTGGCCCAGGATGTCGTGCATGTCGCGGGCCATGCGGTTGCGCTCGTCGTTGATCTCCAGTTCGTGGGTGCGCTCCTCCAGCACCCGGGCCAGGTGCCGCTGCTCCGTGGTGTAGCGCCCGAAGGCGCAGGCCGCCCCCGCGCCGATCAGCGCGATCCACTCGTGGCCGCTCAGCCCCCACGACGGCACGGCCCCCGGGGCGAGGCGGAGCAGGCCGCACAGGATGATGATGACGCCGCAGGAGACCCGCCAGGGCAGGGGCGAAGGCGAGGGCGATGGTCAGGAAGACCACCAGCTGGAGCCCCTGCGCGCCGACGCCGACGATCGCTCCGACGGCGGTGATCGCCCCTGACGGCGAGCATCGCCCGGTTCAGCTGCCGGGCCACACCTCCCCCGGCGCACCCGCCTGAGGCTGGAGGAGCAGGAGATGAAGAGGCTGACGCAGGAGACGACGGCGCACGCCGCCCCCAGCGCCCCGCGCCCGCCCCTCGGCGAGCCCGGCCCGCACGACCGGGAGCGTGGCGAAGGCCCACACCAGCCCCCACGCGGCGATCACCCAGCAGGTGCGGCGCGCCCGTGCCTCATCGGGGGACAGAACGCGGGCGGTCACGGTGCAGGATCGTACCTTCGCGCGCTGCGCGCTCACACGCGGGCGGTGTCGCGGCCCATCCTCCAGGCGGCTCCGCCCAGGAAGACGGTCAGCCAGGCCAGGATGTTGACGATCCACCACCAGGAGAAGGTCTCGCCGCCCAGGGGCCACAGCGCCAGCTCGTGCAGGCCGTACATGGGGGTGAAGCTGCCGATGCGGTCCATGACGGAGCCCGGCGTCAGGGGCATGAACAGGCCGCCGAGGAAGGCCAGGAGGGCCATGAGCGGGCCGACGACCTGCATGGCGTTGTCCGAGGGAGGACGTAGCCGATGAACAAGCCGAAGGCCACGAAGACCAGGGATCCCAGCCACACGATGAGCGCCGTGGACGCCCAGGCGTCCGCGGGCATGCGGGCGTGGCGGAAGGGGCCGCAGGCGTAGACGACGCCGACCGCGCCCGCGCTGATGAGCATGCCGACGATCGCCTTGGCCGTGATGTAGGCCACGGGCCTGAGCGGGGTCAGGCGCAGCTGGCGGCTCCAGCCCGTGGCGCGCTCGGTGCTCACGGCCGCCCCGGCTCCGGTGGTGGTCATGAGGGGCTCCGTACAGGGCCATGCCGATCATGATGTCGGCGACGACGTTGCCGCTGCCGTAGGGCATCGAGGCGTAGTCGGCCGAGGCGAACATGAGGAAGAAGGCCACGGGAAGGACGAGGGAGAAGATCACCGAGCGCCGGTTGCGCAGGCGCCTGCGGGCCTCGAGCACCAGGAGGGTCCGGTTCAGGCCGCCCAGGGGCGGCGTCGTGCGGGCGCCGGGGTCGAGATGGCGGGCCGCGGCCGGGGCGGCGGCGGGGAAGGGGTGACGGTGCGGGTGGTACGGCTCATGCTGCTCCTTCAGAGTCCTCAGGCGCGTGCGGGGGTGTCGGTGGTCAGGGCGACGAAGGCGTCCTCCAGGCCGCGGCTGGTGATCTCCAGGTCCTGGCCAGGCGCTCGTTGAGCAGGACGGCGGCGACGGCGTCGGTGTCGGTCGGCGGTCAGGCTCAGGGCGCTGCCCAGGGATCTCGACGTCGTCGATCCGGGCGCCGGCCGCCAGCGGCGCCAGTGCGCCGCGGACCCGCTCGGCCGGGCCGGTCAGGGTGGCCCGCAGGGTGCGCCCGCTCACGGAGGCGCGGATCTGGGCGGCGGTGCCGTCGGCGACGATCCTGCCGTGGCGCACCAGGACGATGCGGTCGGCGAAGTCGTCGGCCTCCTCCAGGTAGTGCGTGGCGAAGACCACCGTGCGCCCGTCCGCGGCGTCGGCGTGGATGGCCTGCCAGAAGCTGCGGCGCCCCTCCACGTCCATGCCGGTGGTCGGCTCGTCGAGGATGAGCAGGGCTGGTCGCTCACCAGCGCCATGGCGAGCGCAGGCGCTGCTGCTGGCCGCCCGAGCACTTCCTGACGGTCCGCGAGGCGAAGTCGGCGACGCCCGCGCGCTCCATGGCCTCGTCGACGTCGATCCGGTGGGCGAAGAGGCTCGCGGTCAGGGCCACCGTCTCGCGCACGGTGATGTCGGGCAGGAGCCCGCCGGACTGCATGACCGCGGAGACCAGGCCCCGGTCGACCGCCCGGCGCGGCGGCATTCCGAAGGTGCTCACCTCGCCGCCGGTGGGGCGGCTCAGCCCCAGGATCATGTCGATCGTCGTGGTCTTGCCGGCGCCGTTGGGGCCCAGGAGGGCGACCACCTCGCCGGGGGCGGATGGTCAGGTCGATGCCGTTGACGGCGTCGACGGCGCCGAAGGACTTGCGCAGGCCGGTCAGTCTGACGGCGTCCACGGTGCCCGCGTGGAGCGGGCGCCCCGGGGCAGGGGAGGGTTGCTGTGCTCATGGCGCCAGGCTCGCGCCGCCCCGGCGCCGCCCGTAGCCCATCGGTCATCACTCTCCCATGACAAATCTCAGGGGTCGGGGCGGCGCAAGGGAGCACGGCGAGGGGGATCCGGGAGCGCGCGTCGGGACGGCCCCGGTGCGCGCGGCCGGGTGTGGGCTCAGTCCCGGTCCGGGCGCGGGGAGGGCGGAGCCCGTCCTCCCGCTATCCTGGCTCCAGTCATGCCCGCGGCCCCGTGCGAGACCCGCCATCGCCGTCGGGCGCGGAAAACCACACGGCGCCCCGGCGCCCCAGGAAGGACACCGCGTGTTCGGCAACCTCTCCGACCGGCTCACCGCCGCCTTCGCCTCGCTGCGGGGCAGGGGGCGGCTGACCGACGCCGATATCGACTCCACCGTCACCGAGATCCGCCGCGCCCTGCTCGAGGCCGACGTCGCCCTGCCCGTCGTGCGCTCCTTCACCGCCGCCGTGCGCAGAAGGCCAAGGACGCCGCCCGCTCCCAGGCCCTCAACCCCGCCCAGCAGGTCATCAAGATCGTCAACGAGGAGCTCATCGACGTCCTGGGCGGGCAGGCCCGTGAGATCAACTGGGCCGACCGCGGCCCCACCATCATCATGCTCGCCGGCCTCCAGGGCGCCGGCAAGACCACCCTGGCCGGCAAGCTGGGCCGCTGGCTGCGCGACCAGGGCAGGCGCGTCCTGCTGGTCGCCTCCGACCTCCAGCGCCCCAACGCCGTCACCCAGCTGAGCGTCGTCGCCGACCGCGCCGGGGTCCATGTGTGGGCGCCCGAGCCCGGCAACGGCGTGGGCGACCCGGTGGCGGTGGCCCGCTCCGGCGTCGAGCGCGCCCGCGCCAACGGCTACGACGTCGTCGTGGTGGACACCGCCGGGCGCCTGGGCGTGGACGCCGAGATGATGGACCAGGCCATCCGCATCCGCGACGCGATCCACCCCCACGAGATCCTCTTCGTCCTGGACGCCATGGTCGGCCAGGACGCCGTCAACACCTCGGTGGCCTTCCGCGACGGCGTCGGCTTCACCGGCGTGGTCCTGTCCAAGCTCGACGGCGACGCCCGCGGCGGTGCGGCCCTGTCCGTGCGCGGCGTCACCGGGGCCCCGGTCCTGTTCTCCTCCACCGGCGAGGGCCTGACCGACTTCGAGCGCTTCCACGCCGACCGCATGGCCAGCCGCATCCTGGACATGGGCGACCTGCTCACCCTCATCGAGCAGGCCGAGCGGACCCTGGACCAGAAGGAGGCGGAGGCCGCCGCCGCCAAGCTCGCCAAGGGGACCTTCACCCTCGACGACTTCCTGGGCCAGCTGCGCCAGATCCGCAGGATGGGCTCCATGAAGAAGCTGCTGGGCATGATGCCCGGCATGGGGCAGATGCGCGAGGCCCTGGAGAACTTCGACGAGCGCGAGGTCGACCGCGTCGAGGCGATCGTGTGCTCCATGACGCCGGCCGAGCGCGCGGACCTGTCCATTCTCAACGGCTCGCGGCGCAGCCGCATCGCCAGGGCTCGGGCACCACCGTCCAGGCCGTCAACGAGCTCGTCGACCGCTTCGAGGCCGCCAAGAAGATGATGGAGGCCATGGCTCTCCGGCGGCTCTCGGGAGGGCGGGCCCATGCCCGGCATGGGGCTCCCTGCCCGGCACGGGCAAGCGCGCCAGGGCCCGCCAGGCCACCAAGGGCAAGCGCGGGCAGGGGCGGCAGGAAGGGGTCGCAGCGGCAACCCCGCCAAGGCCGCGCGCCAGGCCAGGGGAGGCCGCCGCCAGGCGCAGCGCCGAGACGTCCGCCCCGGCGAGCGCGTCGGGCGGGGCGCGGCCTTCGGGTCTGGGCGGGCAGGACGCCTCCCAGGGTTCCCAGGGCTACGGGCATTATGCCGGGGCAGCACGCGGCGGGCGCGGCGGGCTGCCGGACGCGGACGAGGTCGCCGACGCCGTGGACGCCCTGCCCGAGGACCCTGCGCCGCCACCTGGGCCTGCAGGGCGCCGGCGCGCCCCGGATTCCGCCGCGTGCGGGTCGGATCGGTTCCTTTCATGGAAGGTTATTCTGGGGTGTCTGCGTGGGGCGAGTGGGGCTCCTGTGTGACCCTGGGCGAGCGTGTCCAAATTGCTACAAAGGCGCCTCGCGGCGGTATCGGCCGCGAAGAAAAGCGCGGAATATCAACGTTTCTTCTCGTGTGCTCCGGCTCGATCAGGGGCCTTTGTGGCAGATTTGGACAAACGACGCGCGTGGGCCGGGCGGGAAGGCGTCCGCGGGTCGGGCGGCGGCTGCTGCGGGCGCCCTGACGACCGCGGTGACCACTTCGACGACCCCGTCGGGCCCTGCGGGGAGTGTCAGTTCGGGAAGGATCCCGGCGCCCAACCCGGGCCCAAAGGGGTCTCGCCCATCCCCGGGTCCCGCCCGGACGGCCCCGATCTTCCGCGAGCGCGTAGGTTTCTAGTCGAACGCGCAGATGGGAGGTGCGCGTTCGACTAGAAACCTACGCGCTCGCGGAAGGATAACGCGCTCGCGGAGGGTGACGGGCCGGGGTCCGGCGAACCGCCCGCAGAACACGCGCTCCCCTGCCGGCTCCGCCCCTGACGACTCCCCGATGAGAAGGACTCGACATCCCCAGACGCCTCCAGAATGACCTTCATGGTCTAGCCTTGCTCCATGACCGATGCCGCCTTCTCCCTGCGCCGTCTCGGACTGAAGAACTACCGCAGTATCGGGGCCTGCGATCTGGAGCTCGGGCCCCTGGCGATATTCGTCGGTCAGAACAGGGGCGGGCAAGTCCAATGTCCTGGACTCTTTGAGGTTCATCCGTCAGGCGCTCGAGGAGAATCCTTTCCAGAGCCGTGAGCGAGCGGGGCGGCATCGCGGGGGTAAGACGCAGATCTGCCGGAAGCGCCGCCGACTTTCACCATCTCCTGGAATTCTCCTCCGGGAAATTCAGCGGAGTTTATGAGGTCAGAATCGGGACGACCGATGACGGGGGCGTCGGAGTGGCGAGAGAGTGTGCCGCATGTCACCCTCCGATCCCGGGGGCGCCGATGGCGAGGACCACTTCTACGAGTTGAGGAATGGTCGTGCCGTTCGGAGCTCGGAAAGCCGCCTGCCGCGAACGGCGGTGGACCGTCTGGCCTCGTGGCGCTGTCGGGTCTCGAGGAATTCAGACCCGTCTACGACGGACTCTGCGGGCATGGAGGTGTTCAATCCCTCGCCGGAGGCCATGCGGCGTCCTCAGGCGCCGACCCCCGGAGATCCCTCTCCGACGCGACGGATCCAATATCGCTTCCAGTCCTCGAGAGGTTGCGGCATTCAAGCCCGGAGACTGAACGGCGGGTCGAGGAGTACCTGCGTGCGATCGTTCCCGGCATCAGGTCGGTCAGGTCGTCGGCGGTGTCCGGGTGGGAGACTCTGGAGTTCCAGCAGGACGTCTCGGGGTCGGTCGGTCCGTGGTCGTTCCCGGCCTCTGCGGTCAGTGATGGGACGCTGCGCGCCCTTGGCGTGCTCGTGGCGCTGTTCGCCGGAACTGGCGAGGCGCTGAGCCCCGTCGGCGTGGAGGAGCCCGAGATCGCGCTCCATCCGGCGGCCGCGGGCGTCCTCCTGGACGCGATCCGAGACGCCAGTGAGCATCGTCAGGTGCTGCTGACGACTCACAGTCCCGATCTTCTCGATTCTTCTACGATCCTTCCCGGTGAGCTGTTCGCTGTGCGATCGGTCGGGGGACGACCGAGGTCGGTCATCCCGATGCCGCGGTCCGGTTCGCATTCGACGAGTCGCTCTTCACCGCGGGCGAGCTGCTGCGAGCCGATCAGTTTCAGCCCGAACCTGAGGAAGCCGTATCCCGATGACTGTCCGAGTGGGTGCGGTAGTTGAGGGCCACGGAGAAGTCAGGGCTCTTCCGATCCTCATTCGAAGAATTTGCGAGGCTCACGAGGTGTTCGACCTTCATGTGGAGCATCCATATCGCCTTCCCAGGACCCAGATGCTGAATGGGAGGCTGGTTGGTGCAGTCAGAATGCAGCGCATTCGCGTTGGTGATAATGGTGTAGTGCTGGTTCTTCTCGATGCCGACGACGATGATCCTGGTGAGATGCAGGCGCAGATCACGAGCATCCTTGGCCGCGGAGCCGGAGGAACCACGGTCATCGCGGTGGCCGTACGCGAGTACGAGGCTTGGTTCTTGGCGGCCATCGAGTCGCTTCGAGGGCATGGCGGCGTCAGTGGCGACGCGGTGTTCGACGGGGAACCCGAGCGCCCAAGAGATGCCAAGGGAGTCCTCGCGACACGGATGACGGAATCGTATAGGAGACCCTCCACCAGGCGCGCTTCTCCGCCGTTATGGACCTTGCCCAAGCCCGTGGGCGCAGCCCGTCCTTCGCCGCGTTCGAGGCCGATCTCCTGGCCGCACTCGCACGGGCCGGTGCGATTTGACGTCCGCCCCGCCTCACAGCCAGCCGTTGGTCTCGGCGGTGCGGGCCGCCTCGGTGCGGTTGCGCGCGTGCGTCTTGCTGATCGCGCTGGACAGGTAGTTGCGCACCGTCCCGGCGCCCAGGTGCAGGCAGTCGGCGATATCGCGGGCGTCCGCGCCGCGCGCCGCCAGCCGCAGCACGTCCTTCTCCCGGTCCGTCAGCGGGTTGGGCCCCACGATCACCGACTCCTGGGCGAGGGTCGGGTCGATGACGCGCAGCCCCGCCGCGATCTTGCGGATCGCCTCGGCCAGCTCCTGGGGCGGGGTGTCCTTGACCAGGAACCCCGAGGCCCCGGCCTCCAGGGCGCGCGAGAGGTAGCCGGGGCGCCCGAAGGTCGTGACGATGAGGCTGCGGCAGGCCGCGCCCGAGGCGGTCAGCGCCGCCGCGGCGGCCAGGCCGTCCATATCCGGCATGTCGATGTCCAGCAGGGCGACGTCGACGGCGTGCTCCCGGGCCAGAGTCGCCACCGCCCGTCCGCTGCCCGTCTGGGCGACGACGTCGATGTCCGGCTCCAGTCCGAGCAGCGTGGCCAGGGCCCCCGGACGAGGGCCTGGTCGTCGGCGATGAGGATGCGGATGGGAGCGCTCACAGGGGTGACCTCCAGGATGGTGCCCGGGCGCGCGTCGGTGCCGTCCGGGGCGGGACTGGTCAGGATGAGGGCGCCGCCCACGGCCTCGACGCGCTCGCGCAGGCCGCTCAGCCCGTTGCCCAGGCGGCGCCCGACGACGCCCGCGCCGTCGTCCTGGACGCGCACCCGCCCGGGGGCCAGATCCACGCGGACGCGGGCGGCCCCGGCGTGCCGCAGGATGTTCGTCGTCCCTCCGCAGGGCCCAGGCGAGCAGCTCGCGCTGGGGCAGGGGGATGTCGGAGGCCCGCCCCGAGAACTCGGCGGCGACGTCGGCGGCGGCGAAGGCCGTGCGGGAGGCCTCCATCTGCCCGGCCAGGTCCGGGGCGCGCAGGCGGGAGACGGTGGCGCGCACGTCCGCCAGGGCCGAGCGGGACATCTCGACGATCTCGGCGAGCTCGCGCTCGGCGGCCCCGGGGTCGCGGCGCACGAGCCGGTGGGCGACCTCCGCCTTGAGGGTGAGCACGGTCAGGGAGTGGCCCAGGATGTCGTGGACGTTGCGGCCGATCTCCTCGCGCTCGGCGGCGACGACGAGCTTGCGCCTCCGCCTCGCGCCGGGCGTTGAGCTCGGCCGCGATGCGGGACACCGCGACGATGACGGTGGACAGGGAGAAGCCGAAGGCCGCCCACATGATGTCCGTCGTCGGGGCGAGAGCGAAGACGACGAGATCGGTCAGGGCGGTGAGGCAGCCGGAGATGATCAGGCCGGTGCGCAGCCTCGTCGCGAACAGGACGATCGCGCAGAAGTAGGGCAGGTAGGTCAGCGCGTACCACCAGTTCAGGCCCGGGGCCGAGGCGGCGGCGACGCCCGTCAGCAGCGCGAATCTGCCGGCCACCGGTCGCAGCTGGTCGAGGACGCCCGCCTGCGCTGGCAGCTCCAGCCAGATCGCCATGGTGGACACGGCCCAGATGTAGACGCAGGCGAAGACGCCGATCCCCACGATGCCCAGCGCCTTGAGCGGCGCCGACATGTCGGTCCTGATCAGGAAGACCAGGGGGATGAAGAGGAAGACGATCCAGAAGGACGCGGCCCAGTCGATCCGCCGGTACCAGGGGCCGGGACGGGCGTCGGCCGCCACCGGGGCGGTGACGGCCGTGCGCCCTGCGGAGATGATGCCCATCTCGGGTTCCCCGCCGGTCAGTGCCGCGCCGTCGTCCGGCGCCGCGCGGCCAGGCACGCGATGACGAAGATGAGAGTCCACGGCGATACTAGTGAGGGGCAGCCACAGGGCCTCGTGGACGATCCTGTTCTCGCCGGGCGGCGCTCATGGTGGCTACGGCGTCGCCCTGGAGGGCGCGGAGGGCCAGGTTGCCGACCCCGTACATGGGGGTGAAGTGGGCGAAGTCGAACAGGCTCCCGCTCAGCGGCATGAACAGGTTGCCGAGGAAGGCGAAGATGCTGATCGAGGCGCCCGCGATGCCGACCGCCGCCTGCGCCGGGATCCACAGCCCCATGGCCAGGCCGTAGCAGGCGAAGGGGACGGCGGTCAGCAGGGTCAGGGCGTAGCCGGCGGCCCACACCCAGGGGCGCGTCCATCTGCGCGCCCGTGAGGGACCCCGGCGATGAAGATGACGGTGACCGGGAAGACCGAGACGATGAGGGCGGTCAGCAGCTTGGTGGTGATGTAGGCGCGCAGGCCGCCCGCCGTGAGCGCCAGTCTGGCGGCCCCACCCGCCGGCCTGCTCGACGGCGGCGCCGGCGGCCGTGCAGGTGGCGGCGATGGCCACGGAGAAGACCGACATATTGATCATGATCGTGGAGGCGACGTTGCCCCGGCCGGCGTCGTGGGCGGAGAAGTCCTGCATGGCGCCCCAGAACAGGTACATGCCCAGCGGCATGATGAGGGTGAAGAAGAGCATGTCGGGGCGGAGCAGGGTGGTCAGGGCGTCGATGCGCGTGTAGACCCACGGGCGCGGGCGGCGCCCGGCCGGGCGCGTGGGCTGCGGTCGCCGGCGGGTGGGCCGCGGGAGCGGGGCGCTCGGCCGGGGCGCTCGGGGTCGCCCGGGCGGGGCGTGCGGTCCGGTGGGGCGGGCATTGCCGCGAGCGGCGAAGGCGGCGGTGGTCATGGCTGGTTCCTCGATTCTGGTGACGGGTGGACGGGGCGCTCGGGCCGGCGGTCCGGCAGGGCCGGGGGCGGCTGGGGAGCGGCCGGCTCAGGCGGCGCGGGCGGGGCGCCGTCGTGCTCCCTCGCCGACGAGTTCGGCGAAGATCTCCTCCAGGCTGAGCGCCGTGATGCCCAGGTGGGCGGCGGGGTGGTGGTCAGCAGGAGGCGGGCGACGTCGTCGGGGCGGTGGTGCGCACCTCCAGGTGCTCGCCGTGGACCTCCACCGCCAGCAGGGAGCCGGACACGGGGGCCAGGGCCGCGCGCAGCTGGGCCTGGCCGCTCAGCCCCGGCCAGGTCGCGCTCACCGTGGTGCCCTCGCCCATGGCGCGCACCTCGTCCACCGAGCCGGAGGCGACCAGGCGGCCGCGGTCGATGATGACGATGCGGTCGGCGAAGTCGGCGGCCTCCTGCAGGTAGTGGGTGGCGAAGAGGATGGAGCGGCCCGCCGCCGTCTGGGCGCGCATGGTGGCCCAGAAGGCGGCGCGGGCGTTGGGGTCCAGGCCGGTGGTCGGCTCGTCCAGGATCAGCAGCTCGGGCTGGGCCATCAGGGCCATCGCCAGGCGGATGCGCTGGACCTCCCCGCCGGAGCAGCGGGCGACCCGCCGCCGCAGGATTCCGCGCAGGTCGGTCTGGTCGATGATGGCCTCGACGTCGGGGGCGCGCAGCTGGAGGGAGGCGATGATGTCGAGGGTCTGGCGGACCGTGTAGGAGGGCAGGATCCCCCGGACTGGAGGACCGCGCCCACGCGCCCGGCCCGCACCGCCTCCCGGGGGCTCGACGCCCAGGACGGCGGCGGTGCCGGCGTCGGGCCGGGTGAAGCCGAGGAGGACGTCGAGGGTCGTGGACTTTGCCGGCCCCGTTGGGGCCGAGGAAGGCGACGACCTCGCCGGAGGCCACCGTGAGGTCGAGGCGGTCGACGGCGGTGACGGGGCCGAAGGTCTTGGTCAGGCCCCTGACCTCGACGGCGGGGGTCCTGGCGGGGCGGGCCCTGACGGGGAGGGGGCCGGTGCTGTGGTGCTCATGGCTCAGGGATCGGCCCGCCCGCCGAGGCCCGGTACTGAGACCCGTCACCGCTTCCGTATGACAGGGTGTCAGGCGCCTCCCGGCCCGCCGGTCACCCGGTCGGGGCGTAGCCCACGATCCTCGTGCCGACGACGGCGATGATGAGGTCCGCGCGGATGGTGACCCTGACGTGGTCGCCGTCGGTGACCTCGGGGGGCAGGTCGGTGGCGGTGCTCGTCGTCAGATCGACGGCGACGACCGGGATGTCGGGGAACTCCGCGTCACGAGCAGGGTGCGCCCGTCCGGGCTCAGGAGCGCGCGGTTGTCCTCGAAGACGGTGGGCACGCGCGGGGTGGAGGGGTCCTGTTCGCCAGGGGCCGGCCGTTGAGGAGCTGCGGCCTCGACCTCCCGTCGCGCGATGAGGTCAGGGCCGTCGTCGCCCAGCCGGTGTCGCCCAGCTCGTAGGCGCGGCGGTACTCGTCCAGGGTCGGCGGCCCCGTCGGCGACAGGAGGACGAGGTACTCGTCGTCCGTCGTCGCCGGTTTGACGGCGCCCGCGGGGTGCCGTCGGGACTGAGCATCTCGAAGCCCGATGCGTTCTTGGACCGGCGGAGCCAGCCGTCCGCGGCGGGGATGTAGGGTCGTCTGATCGGTCTTCGAGGAGGAGTGGAGGAATGTGGATGGAGCCGTCGGCCAGGGAGAGAAGCCGGATGCCGACGGGCCGGATGTCGACGAACCGGATCTCCTGCTCCTGGGGCGCTCCTCGATCCGGACGTGGCCCGTGGCGTCGTCGCCGACGACCCGCGCCGTCGGGAAGTACCAGTTCCTCTCCATGGATCCCCGCCGCCATCTCTCAACCGGGTCGCCGTCGTTCCAGTCCCACCCGGCGCACCAGTCGCCCGAGCCGGGCGCACACGATCGCGAGGTTGTTGAAGACGAGCCTCGGGAGGCCCTGCTCCCAGGGCGCGTCGGACGCCTCCCCGTGGCAACGTCGACCAGCTTCCCTCCCATGATGAGCTTGGAGCCCCAGGGCGTGCTCTCCTTGGGATGCTCGGTGAATCCGTCCATGGTGATGGTCCAGGCCCGCTCCGGGTCGGCGGCCCCGAGCCGGTACCCCGTCACGCTGGCGCGGGAGTCGGAGCCGCTGCCGAGCCGGTGGGCCACGACGAAGTAGTCGCCCCAGGCGTAGAGGAGCGCCTCGCGGCGGCTGGTGCTCGTGCCGACCAGGACCGGGTCGTCCAGGCTCCAGGCCTCCCTGCCGGGGAGCCCGCGTACGCAGGCCGATCGGACGGGGTGGGCGACGGCGACGGCGTGCGCCGGGCCGCGATGGTGCGGGCCGGGAAGGTCGGGCCGACGGCGACCCGGGGGCGCGACAGGTCCTCGACGAGGTCGGGCAGCGCTGCGACCAGCACCGCGACGATCAGGACCAGGACGACCACGGCGACGCCCGAGCCGCGCGATCCGCGGGGCGTGCGGGCGTGCGGGCGTGCGGGACGCGCGGGACGTGCGGGACGCGCGGGGGGCGGCGCTGGCCGGGCGGTCTGCTGCGGTCGGGAGCGCCGTACGCGCCCCGGCCCCGAGCGGACTCGTGTACGAGCCCTGCTTCGGCGGGCGGATGGAGGTCGACGTCGGCGGGCGGATGGAGGTCGGCGCGCCGGGGGACGGATGCCGGGGAAGAGACGCTTCACACTCCTAGCCTCCGCCCGACCCGCCCGCCGCGTCCAGACCCGTTCCGGCGCCGACCCCGGATCATTCGCATCCGCAGCGCTTCCCGCCGGTCCGCGCGACTTCTCCGCCGACCTCGGCGAGGGGAGGGCGGGGCGGGGCTGTGGGCGATCTCGCAGCGCCGCGGCGCCGCAGCGCCCCGTCAACGCTGGCGGGCCCGCACGAGGCTCTGGCACAATGACCGGCTGTACTCAGGCGGCGGCAGGCCCTCTCCCTCCTCCGCCCGCGTCTCGGCTCACGCCGGAAACCGCTGCTTCGCCCCTCACCGGGGGCCGGCGCGCGCCAAACCATCCAGAACCAGGAGTTCAACCAAGTGGCAGTCAAGATTCGCCTCAAGCGCATGGGCAAGAAGTTCGCGCCCTTCTACCGCGTCGTCGTCGTCGACGGGCGCAAGAAGCGCGACGGCCGTGTCATCGAGGAGATCGGCGTGTACGACCCGATGCAGGAGCCCTCGCTCATCCGCATCGACTCCGAGCGCGCGCAGTACTGGCTCGGAGTCGGCGCCCAGCCCTCCAACACCGTGTTCAACCTGCTCAAGATCACCGGCGACTACCACGCCTTCAAGGGGCTGCCGATCCCGGAGGGCAAGCTGAAGGTCAAGGACGAGCAGGCCGCCGCGGCGCTCAAGGAGGCCGCCGTCAGGGCCGCCGCCGACGACGCCGAGAAGCACAAGGCCGCCGCCGCCAAGGGCTGCGGCGGACAAGAGGCCGCCGAGGCCGCCGAGGCCCCGGCCGCCGAGGGCGGCGAGGCCCCCGCCGAGGAGGCCTGACATGCTGGCCGACGCGTCGAGCACCTCGTGCGGGGCATCGTCGACCACCCCGACGACGTCACCGTCACCTCCCGGTCGCTGCGCCGCGGCGACCTGCTGGAGGTGCGGGTCAACCCCGAGGACCTGGGCCGCGTCATCGGCCGCTCGGGCCGCACCGCCCGCGCCCTGCGCACGGTCGTCAGGGCCCTGGCCGACGCGCCGGTGCGCGTCGACGTCGTCGACACCGACCGGCGCTGACGCGCCCGCCGACGAACCCGTACCGGACCGCGCCGCCCGGCTCCTCCCGGGGTCGGGCGGCGCCGCATCAGGGAGGACCGGCCCGGGTGGGGCAGCGCACGCGTCCCGGGCCCGGCGACGGCGCGACCACGCGGTAGGTTTGGGCCCGTGCTCCTGACCGTCGCCGTCATCGGCTCCGCCCGCGCCCTCAAGGGCGAGGTCCGCCTCGATATCCGCACCGACGACCCCGAGGGCCGTCTGGCCCCGGGCACCGCCCTGCCCACCGCTCCGGCCGACGCCGGGCCCCTGACCGTGACCCGCCTGCGCTTCGACGGCTCCCGCTGGTTCGCCGTCTTCGCCGAGGCCGGCGACCGCACCGCCGCCGAGGCCCTGCGCGGGGTTCGCCTGCTGGTGGAGACCGACGACGAGGACGCCGAGGACGACGCCTGGTACGCCCATGAGGCTCATCGGCCTGCGGGCCGTGCGGCGGCTGCCCGACGGCGCCGCCGAGACCCCTCGGCGAGGTGGTCGACCTGGAGCAGGGGGTCGCCCAGGACCGCATCGTCGTGCGCACCGGCTCCGGCCGGGACGTGGCCGTGCCCTCGTCGCCGCCCTCGTCCCCGAGGTCGACGTCGAGGCCGGCACCGTCACCCTCGATCCGCCCGGCGGGCTCTTCCCGGGGCTCGGCGCGGCCGAGGGGCCCTGCCGTGAGCGCCGCCCCGACGCCGTCGGCGCGCCCCTGCGGCTGGACGTGATCACCATCTTCCCCGACTACCTGCGGGCCCTGGACCTGTCCCTCATCGGCCGGGCGGCGGGGGAGGGGCTCATCGACCTGCGCGTGCACGACCTGCGCGGCTGGACCCGCGACCGCCACCGCACCGTCGACGACACCCCGCTGGGCGGGGGCGCCGGCATGGTGATGAAGCCGGACGTGTGGGGCGAGGCGCTCGACGAGGTCCTCTCCCTGCCCGCCGACGCGGCCGCCGCCCGCGAATCCGCCGCGGCCCGCGGCCGCCGGGTCCTGGTCGTGCCCACGCCCTCCGGCGGGGTCTTCACCCAGCGCACCGCCGAGGACCTGGCCCGCGCCGACCACATCGTCTTCGCCTGCGGGCGCTACGAGGGCATCGACGCCCGGGTCGCCGAGCACTACCGGGCCGCCGGCGTGGAGGTGGCCGAGCTGTCCATAGGCGACTACGTCCTCAGCGGGCGGCGAGGCCGCCGCCCTGGTCACGATCGAGGCGATCGCGCGCTGCGCCCGGGCGTGCTGGGCAACCCCGACTCCGTCGTCGAGGAGTCCCACGGCGCGTCCGGCCTGCTGGAGCAGGAGGTCTACACGCGCCCCGTCGCCCTGGCGCGGCCTGGACGTGTCCGCGCCCGGCCGGAGCTGCTCAGCGGCGACCACGCCCGCATCGCCCGCCTGCGCCGCGACCGGGCCATCGCCCGCACCATCGCGCGCCGCCCCGACATGATCGCGCGCCTGCGCCCCGACGACCTCGACGCCGCCGACCGGGCCGCCCTGGCCCGGGGCGGGTGGGCCGTGCCCGACGGCGCCGCGGGGCCCCGTCGAGCTGGTGGTCCGCCCCGCCGCCGCGGCCGACCTGGCGGACCTGGCGGACCTGGCCGCGCGCACCTTCCCGGACGCCTGCCCGCCCTTCCTCACGGCCGAGCAGATCGCCGAGCACGTGGCCGCCCACCTGACCCCCGGGCGCTTCGCCGACTGGCTGGCCGACCCCGCGTCGTCCTGACGGTCGCCGCGCTCGGCCGGGACACCGCGACCCAGGGCGGGACGGGTCGCATCCGGCGAGCTCATCGGCTACAGCGCCGTGCTCATCGAGCCCGACGACGGCGGTGCGCCGCCCCTCGGCCTGGATCCCGCGCCCCGACGGCGTGACGGGTCCCGGCCGCCCCCGACGGCGGGGCCGGACTGGCCGCCGAGCTGTCCAAGGTCTACGTCGATGCCCGCCTGCGGCTCCGGCACCGCCGCCGCCCTGCTGGCCGGGGCCGTGCGCGACGCCGCCGCCCGGGGGCGTGACCGCCCTGTGGCTGGGCACGAACGACGCCAACCGCCGCGCCCGGAGGGCCTACCGGCGCGCCGGCTTCGCCGGGGCGGATCGCGCACCACGACGTCGGCGGGCGCACCTGCCGCGATATCGTCATGGTCCTCAACCCCAGGAGGCCGCCGGTGAGCACTGAGTCCCCCACGGACGCCCGCAGGAGCACCGCCGCGAGACACCGGGCGGACAACGGCGCCGTCCCGCCCCCGAGCCCACCGAGGGCGCGACCAGTGACGCCGCGAGCCCGCTCGCCGCCGGCGCTCGCACCCGCTGATCGGCAACCTCGGCGCCTTCCTCCTGGTCCTGGTCATCGTCATCGTCATACGCAGCACGGTCGTCCAGACCTTCGTCATCCCGTCGAGCTCGATGGAGGACACCCTCGCCGAGGGCGACCGCGTGGCCGTGACCATGTACGACGTCGACGAGATCAGGCGCGGGGACATCGTCGTCTTCAACGACCCGGACAACTGGCTGACCGTCACCGAGCCGACCGGCCTGCACAAGATCATCCAGGACGCCCTGGTCGCCCTGAGGATCCTGCCCGCCAACCCCGGCCACCACCTCATCAAGCGGGTCATCGGCGTGGCCGGGGACCACATCGTCGCCGACGGCCGGGGCTCCCTCACCGTCAACGGGGTCCCCGTGAACGAGACGTACCTCAAACCGGGCCGCTCCGCCTCCGAGATGGCCTTCGACGTCGTCGTGCCCCGAGGGCTTCGTCTGGGTCATGGGGACAACCGCTCCAACTCCTCCGACTCGCGCTACCACCAGGACGACGCCCACGGCGGCTTTCGTGCCCATCGACGACGTCATCGGGGTCGCCAAGCAGATCGTGTGGCCCCTGTCCCGGTGGAGCGGACTGAGCGAGGGCGCGAGGGCCTTCGCGGCGGTTCCCGACCCGGCGTGAGGTCGCGCACGTCCCACATCGCCGTCTCGCAAGCCGGGCGGGGGCTGTGGCAGACTGAGCCCGCTCTCGGGCCTCGGGACGCCTCTGCCACTGGGGGCGCTCCACGCGCAGGACCCGCGGGCGACCGAACCCGGTGTCGCGCGGGTCCAACCCCGCCCGCGGCGCCGCTCACCCAGCGCCCCTGACCAGTGGCACGAGCGTGGAGACAACTCGCTGAGCAACCTGATCGACGAGATCAACGCCGCGTCGCTGCGCGACGACATCCCGGCCTTCCGCCCCGGCGACACCCTCAAGGTGCACGTCAAGGTCGTCGAGGGCACCCGCTCCCCGCATCCAGGTCTTCCAGGGCGTCGTCATCGCCCGCCAGGGCGGCGGCGTCTCGGAGACCTTCACCGTCCGCAAGATCTCCTTCGGCATCGGCGTCGAGCGCACCTTCCCGGTCCACACGCCCTCCATCGACAGGATCGAGGTCGTCACCCGCGGCGACGTGCGCCGCGCCAAGCTGTACTACCTGCGCAACCTGCACGGCAAGGCCGCCAAGATCAAGGAGCTCCGCGAGGACTGAGCGTCCCCGCCGCCCGTTCCTTCCAGCTCATCGGCGTCGCCCGAGGCCCACCTGGGCTCCGGGCGGCGTCTCATAACCACCGCCCCCCGCCGGGGCGCCGCTTCCAGGGATACCGCTGAGAGGTAGCAACCATGGAGCCCACCAGGGATGAGGCCGGGACCGACCGCGATCGCCTCGCCGCCGTCACCGAGAAGAAGGGCGGGCCCTGGGGTCCCTGAGCCCGGGAGGGCCGACGAGGAGGCGCCCCCGGCCGTCGAGGAGGGGCCTTTAAAGGCCGCCGGGAGGACCGGGGAGGAACCGAGCCGGACACGGCCGGGCAGGATCGCCCGCGATCCGCCGGCAGGACCGGGTCTTCCCGGAGATCGCCGCCGGATGGGCCCAGACCCTGGGCGCCATCACCGAGGAGATCCCGATCGTGGTGATCGAGGATGACGGCGAGGAGCGGGCCCGCGGGCCGACGACGAGCCCGCGGAGGATCCGGGGCCGCTGAGGCTCGGGGGCCGCTGAGAGGATCCGCGCGACGCCGGCGGGGGCGCGGAGGATCCGAGCCCGGCGGGGACGCCGTCGAGGGCCGTTCGACGGTCCCCAGGAGGCCGTTCGGGAGGAGCCCGCGCAGGAGATGCCGGAGGCCGCCGACGAGACGCGGGTCGTCGAGGAGTCCGCGGGAGATCCCGCAGGCCGCTGACGAGCCCGCGCAGGAGGCGCCGGAGGCCGGGGAGTCGGGGTCGTTCCCGACAGGACCGAGGAGCTCCCGGTCGTCGAGATGGCCTCCCCTCCGGGAGGTCTCGGAGCCCGTGGAGCCGTCGGACGCCGCCGCGAGCCGCGGAGGGTCCGAGGAGGCCGACGGCGAGGATGTCCCGCGGGCCGTCGAGGAGCCTGCGGAGGCGCTGGAGGCCGAGGAGAACGCCGTCGAGGAGCCCGTGGAGGCGCCGGAGGCCGACGAGGGCTCGTCGGAGAGCCTCGAGGCCGACGAGGGGAGCCGCACGATGCCGGGTCAGGGGACTCGCGGGGCGCCGTGTCCGCGCCGGGAGGCCGGGGATGTCGGGGTCGTTCCCGACAGGACCGAGGAGTCCCGGTCGTCGTCGAGGCGGCCTCCTCCGGAGGGCCCTCGGAGGCCGAAGAGCGGCCGTCTGACGGTCCCGAGGAGTCCGTTGAGAGGAGCCCGCGGCGGACCCGCAGGGACGCCGCCGAGGATGCCGTTGAGGGCTCGCCGGAGGGTCTCGGGAGTCCGGCGAGGAGGTCCCGCAGGCCGTCGAGGGGCCCTCGGCGGCCCCATGGGACACCGCCTCGCCACGGCGGCCCCGAGCGTCGCGGACGTGTCCGGGACGTCGGAGGCCGATGGACGGGACACGCGGGGCGCCGGACCCGCGCAGGAGATACCGGAGACCGGCGAGGCGCGGCCGAGGAGGCCGAGGGGAGGCCGAGGGAGGCCGGGCAGCCGAGGCCGCCGAGGCCGGGCAGGCCCCGGACGTCACGACCCTGCGGGCGGCGGAGACGCCCGACGCCGCCCCGGTCGACCTGCCCGCCGCCAAGGCCGACCTCCCCCCTCCTACCCGCCGCCGCGCCGCTCACGACGGGCGAGGGCGAGATCCGATCATCGCCCCGTCGCCGCCGCCGGTGGATCCGCACCGCTCGACGATTCTCGTCGTCGTCATCGTCGTCGCGCTCACGGCCCTGTTCAAGACCTTCGTCATCCAGTGGTTCGAGATCCCTCCGGCTCCATGGAGAACACCCTGGAGGTCGGCGACGAGGGTGGCCGTGACCATGTACGACGCCCAGGACCTCGAACGCGGCGACGTCGTCGTCTTCACCGACCCCGACCACTGGCTCGACGTCGAGGACCCCACCGGCCTGCGCGGCGTCATCCGCGACACCCTCGTCCTCATCCACCTCCTGCCCGAGAACACCGGCCACTACCTCATCAAGCGGGTCATCGGCGTGGCCGGGGACCACATCGTCGCCGACGGCCGGGGCTCCCTCACCGTCAACGGCGCGCCCCTGGACGAGACCTACCTCAAGAACGGGACCTCCCCTCCGAAGTGGCCTTCGACGTCGTCGTGCCCGAGGGCTTCGTCTGGGTCATGGGGGACAACCGCTCCAACTCGGCCGACTCGCGCTACCACCAGGACGACGCCCACGGCGGCTTCGTGCCCATCGACGACGTCGCCGGCGTCGCCAAGGTCGTGGTGTGGCCCATCGGCCACTGGCGCGGCCTGGGCGACGGCCACGAGGCCTTCGATGACGTCCCCGAACCCGGCCGGGCCCCCGCGCCGGCCGCCCCCGCCCCGGAGGACGGCGCGTGAGCCCGGCCCGGCGCCCGCGCACGCGCCTCCGGCCCGGACCGGCGGACCGAGGTCGAGCTCCTGGCCTCCCACGCCCTGGTCGGCGGCATGGACGAGGTGGGGCGCGGCGCCCTGGCCGGGCCCGTGAGCGTGGGCTGGCCATCGTCGGCGCCGCCACCCCCGACGCCTTCCCCCGAGGGCCTGGCCGACTCCAAAGCAGCTGTCCCCCGCCCGCCGCGAGGCGCTCGTCGAACCCTGCCGCGCCTGGCTGGTCGACAGCGCCGTCGCCCACGCCCAGCCGGAGGGAGATCGACGCCCTGGGCATCGTCGGCGCCCTGCGCCTGGCGGGCGCGCGGGCGCTGGCCCGGGTCGGCGAGCGCGGGCACGCCCCGGATCGTCATCCTCGACGGATCCGCCGACTGGCTCAGCCGCCCCGACGAGGACCTGCTCACGGCGCTCGGGCCCGGCGGCCCGCCGGGCCGGGCGTCCCCGCGGCAGGCTCCTGCGGAGATCCCGCCGGTGCGCACGCAGGTCGGGGCGGACGCCCGCTGCGCCGTCGTCGCGGCGGCCTCCGTGCTGGCCAAGGTCGAGCGCGACGCCCTCATGGCGGGCCTGGAGGATCCCGGCTACGACTGGGCCTCCAACAAGGGTACGCCACCCCCGCCCATGTGGCGGGGCTCGGACGCCTGGGCGCCGGCGACCAGCACCGCCGCTCCTGGCGCCTGCCCGGCCTCGGGGCCTTCGCCACGGGCTGAGGCGCCGACGCGCCCCGCGCACCTGGATGCGCGGCCCACCGGCGCCGGGGCATGATGTGCCGGTGAGTGCTGAAGACATTGAGGGCCTACGAGAACGATCTGGAGCTCGACCTGTACCGCGAGTACCGCGACGTCGTCTCCCTCTTCTCCCTACGTCGTCGAGACCGAACGGCGCTTCTACCTCGCCAACGCCGTCGACGTCCAGGTGCGCACCAACGGCGGCGAGGTCTTCTTCGAGCTCACCCTTGAGGACGCCTGGGTCTGGGACATCTACCGCTCCTCCCGCTTCGTCAAATCCGTCCACGTGGTCACCTTCAAGGACGTCAACGTCGAGGAGCTGACCAAGCCCGAGATGGACATCCCTCCTGAGCGCCCCTCCCGCCCCGCGGCGCCCGGCGGCGCGAGACTGCCCGGCGCGGACGGCCGCCAGCGGCCGGGGCAGGGTCCACCAGGGTGATCCCCGGTCCCGCGCGCCCCGCCGGGCACCACAGGCCGCCCCGTGAGGGGTGATCCACAGCCCTCGACGGCGCCCCTTGGCCGCGAGCGCCCCCGAGGCGCAGCCTGGTGGCGGAGGTGATCGCCATGAGCCCAGAACGCCCGGCGCGGGGCGCTCGGCCGGGGCCGCGGCTCCCGCCGGCGCGAGACGGCCGCCCGCCGGCCGGGGCGAGTCCGCCGCGCAGCGCCGGCGGCGGACGGGGCGCCTGGGCGAGCGGATCGCCGCGCGCTACCTCGCCGACTGCGGCTGGCGGGTGCTCGAGCGCAACTGGAGGCCGGGCGCGGGACTGCGCGGCGAGCTCGACCTGGTCGCCCTCGACCCGACGACCGGCGCGCCCGGCCCCGCCCTCGTGTGCGTCGAGGTCAAGACCCGCGCCCAGTCCCGCACGCCCGCCGCCCGCCCGCGGCGGCCGTCACCGCCGCCAAGCTCGCCCGGCTGCGCGCCCCTGACCTGCGCCTGGGCCGCCTCGCACGAGGTCGCCCACTGCGGGCTGCGCATCGACGTCGTCTCCATCGTGCTGCGCCCCGGCCTGCCCGCCGTGCTGCGCCACCACCGGGGTGGGACTGTGAGCGGACTGGCGCGCACCTCGCCGTCACCCTCACCGGCCTGACGGGGCACATCGTCGAGGTCGAGGCCCACTGCGCCCCGGGCCCTGCCCGGCCTTCACGCTCGTCGGCCCTGCCCGACGCCGCCGTGAGGAGTCGCGCGAGCGGGTGCGGGCCGCCCTGTCGACCTGCGGCGTCACCTGGGGAGAGGCGCCTGACCGTCAACCTCTCCCCGGCGGACCTGCCCAAGACGGGCACCGGCTTCGACGTGAGCATGGCGCTCGCGGTCCTGGCCGCCCGCGGGGAGCTGCCGCGGCGCGCCCTGGCGTCCCTGGCGGGCACCGTCTTCATCGGCGAACTCGGCCTGGACGCCTCCGTCCGGCCGGTGCGCGGCGTCCTGCCCGCCGTCCACGCCGCGGCGCGCGCCGGCGTCGGGCGGGTCGTCGTCCCCGCCCGAGGCGCGGGCCGAGGCCCGCTCGTGCCCGGCATGCGGATCCTGGCCGTCAGCCACCTGGGCGAGCTCATCGCCGCCCTGGGGGCGAGGTCCCCGCCGCCGTCACCGGCCTCGTGGAGGGGGCCCGGGGCCGACGCCGTCACGAGCCGGCCGGGTCGGCCGATCGCGCGCCGGCGCCCGACCTGGCCGACGTCGTCGGTCAGGCCGGGGCCCGCCACGCCCTCGAGGTCGCCGCCGCCGGGGAGCCACCACATCCTGCTCGTCGGCCCGCCCGGGGCCGGCAAGACCATGCTCGCCGAGCGCCTGCCCTCGATCCTGCCGCCGCTGGGCCCCGCCGACGCCGTGACGGTCACCTCCATCCACTCGGTGGCCGGCCTCCTCGACGCCGAGCGGGGCCTGGTATCACCCCTGCCGCTGCGCAGCCCCCCACCACACGGCCACGCGGGCCGCCGTCATCGGCGGGGCAGCGGAATGCCCCGCCCGGCGACGTGTCCCTGGCCCACCGCGGCGTGCTCCTGCTCGACGAGGCCCCTGAGTTCCCCTCCGGCGTCCTGGACTGCCTGCGCCAGCCCCTGGAGTCCGGGCGAGGTGACCATCGACCGGGCCGGCGGGCGGGCGACCCACCCGGCGGCCTTCCAGCTCGTCCTGGCCGCCAACCCCTGCCCCTGCGGAGGGCCACAGGGGCACGGCAAGGGATGCACCTGCACCTCCCTGCAGCGGCGCCGCTACTTCTCCCGGCTGTCGGGCCCGCTCCTGGACCGGGTCGACATCCAGGTCGAGGTCAGGGGCCGTCAGCGCCGTCGAGCTGTCCCGCGCCGTCCCCGGGGAGAGCAGCCGGACGGTCGCCGCCCGGGTGGCGGCCGCCCGCCGCCAGGCCGCCAGGCGCCTGGAGTCCACCCTGTGGAGCCTCATGAGCCAGGTGCCCGGCTCGTGGATCCGCTCCGAGGCCTCGGGCACCGACCCCGCCCTGGTGCGCCGCCTCATGGGGGCGCTCGACCGGGGCGACCTGAGCCTGCGCGGCGTGGACCGGGTCCTGCGCCTGGCGTGGACCCTGGCGGACCTGGCCGGAGCCGCCGCCCCGACCCGACCCACCTGGGCACCGCCCTGGCCCTGCGCACGAGAGAGCCCGCCCATGACCGCCACTGCCGCCACGCCGACCCGCCGCCGACCGGTCCCGCCGCCACGGCCCCGGCCGTGACCGCAGCCGTCTGCGCCCCGACGGCGACCGCGACCGACGCCGCCGACCCGGCCGCCGCGCCCATTGCGACCGCCGTCGACCCCGCCCCGCCCTCGCGGCCCGGGGAGCGGGCGGAGCGGACCCGCGCCCGGCGCCGGGCGCCCTCCCCTACGACCACCGCGACCCGGTCATGGCCCGCGTCACCTGGTCGCGGCTCGCCGAGCCCGCCGACAAGGCCGCCGCCGCCCTCGTGGCGGGACTCGGGCCGGTCGCCGCGCTCGACTGGGTCCTGGAGCAGGCGCGCAGGGGCCGACGGCGCGCCCCGGCCGCGCTCGACCCGCCCCTGCCCGCCGGGCACGACCCGCCCGGGCCGCGGCGGCCTGGGCGGGCGCCGTCGCCCGGTGGACGCCGCGCCTGGAGGGCCTCGACCTGCGCCGCGAGCTCGAGACCCTCGAGCGCCTGGGCGGGAGCCTCGTCGTCCCCGGGGACCCGTGGTGGCCCCCTGGCCTGGACGAGCTCGAGCAGCCGCCCTTCTGCCTGTGGGTGCGCGGCGACCCCGCGCTGCTGGCCCTCCGCGGCGAGCCGGAGCCCTGGGGAGGCCGGCCCCGCCCGGCCGCCAGGACCGCGTCCCCGCCGGACCCGGCGCCGGCCTGGCGGTCGCGCTCGTGGGCTCGCGGGCCTCGACCGCCTACGGGGAGGGCGTCGCCCGGGACCTGGGCGCGAGCTCGCCGCCCGCGGCGTCCCTCATCGTGTCGGGGGCGCCTACGGCATCGACGCCGCCGCCCACCGCGGCGCCCAGCAGGGCGGCAGGACCCTGTCGGTGTCCGCCGGGGGCGTCGACCGCCTCTACCCGGCGGGCAACGCCGGGGTCCTGGAGGAGATCGTGACCACCGGGGCCCTCGTCGCCGAGGTCCCCCTGGGCTGCCAGCCCGGGCGCCACCGCTTCCTGTCGCGCAACCGGCTCATCGCCGCCATGACCGGGGGACCGTCGTCGTCGAGGCCGCCTGGCGCTCGGGGCCCTGTCCACCGCCCGCCACGCCCGCGACCTGGGGCGGGAGCTGGGCGCAGTGCCCGGCCCGGTGACCTCCATGGCCTCGGCCGGATGCCACCGGCTCCTGCGCGAGGGCGCCGTGTGCGTCACCGACGCCGACGAGGTCCTGGAGCTCATCGAGCCCCGTGGGCGCCAGCGACCCCGACGCCCTCAAGGCCCGCCGGGCCGAGGAGCGCGGCGGCGGCCTGCTCGACGGGCTGGACGAGCTGCCCGCGGCGGTCCTGGACGCCATGCCCGCGCGCGGCGCCACCGGCGCCGCCGCCCTGGCCCGGGTCGCCGGGCTGAGCGAGCGGGAGGTCGTCTCCGCCCTCGGCCTGCTCGAGCTGGCCGGGCGGGTCGAGCGCGAGGGCGAGTCCTGGCGCCGCGCGCGGGCATCGGACCGCCGGGCGTCTAACCTGGATGCGTGAACCAGGACCGGCCCGAGACCCGAGGCGAGCTCCTCGACGCCTGGACGAGGCACCTGAGCCTCCGGCGGGGCCTGTCCGAGCACGGTGCGCGCCTACGCCGGGGACCTGGAGGATCTGCTCGGCTTCCTGGGCGTCGACCCGGACGAGTCGGCGCCCGTGGGGCCCGTCCTGCGCGGCCTGACCCTGGCCGACCTGCGCGCCTGGCTCGCCGCCCTGGCCGCCTCCGGGCACGCCCGCGCCACCCTGGCCCGGCGCAGCGCCGCCATGCGCACCTTCTCCACATGGGCCTTCCGCTCCGGGCTGCTCGGGCGCGACGTCGCCCTGCGCCTGCACTCCCGCGCGTGGACAACCGCCTGCCCGCCGTCCTGACCGTCGAGCAGGCCCGCGACCTGCTGGCCGCCGCCGCAGCGCGCGAGCAGGCCGAGCGGGCCGACCGCGCGGCGCCGCCCCGACCCGGCGCGACGCGAGGCCCGGCGCGGCCGGCGCCCTCGCCCGCCGCGACCTGGCGATCCTGGAGATGCTCTACGCCACGGGCGCGCGCGTGGCGGAGCTGTGCGGCCTGGACCTGGGCGACGTCGACGTCTCCCAGCGCACGGTGCGCGTCATCGGCAAGGGCGACAAGGAGCGCATGGTGCCCTACGGGGAGCCCGCGGCCCGGGCGCTGGACGGGTGGCTGGCCGCGCGCCCCGCCTGACATCGGGCGCCTCGGCCGACGCCCTCTTCCTCGGGGCGCGCGGCGGGCGCATCGACCCGCGCATCGTGAGGGGCGTCGTCCACCGGGCCGCGGCGGACGCGGGCGTGCCCGACCTCGGCCCGCACGGGCTGCGCCACTCGGCGGCCACGCACGTCCTGAGCGGCGGGGCGGACCTGCGCGTCATCCAGGAGCTGCTGGGCCACGCCTCGCTGGCCACCACCCAGCGCTACACCCACGTCTCCACCGACCGCCTGCGCACCGTCCCACGCCCGGGCCTTCCCCGGGCCTGAGCGCCGAGACCGGCCGCCGCCCCGCCGCGACGCGGGGTGGGCGGGCATGCCCTCAGCGGGCGCGCAGGGCTCGACCCGACGGCGGGGGTGGGCGGGTACGGACGGTCGGGCGGCGCCCTCGCCCGGCCCTACTGAACCGGCTTGAGGCGGATGATCGGGGATCGAGCAGCCGCAGGGGGTCTGATGTAGGTCTTCGGGCCCGTGCGCGCCCCCAGTGCAGGGCGTCCACGCCGTCGGCGCGGTGCCCCGCCACCAGCGTGCCGATGACCTGGCCGCGCCCGACCGCCTCCCCGGCGCTCACGACCGCCTCGACCGGCTCGTAGGTGGTGCGGATCCCGTCGGCGTGGTCGATCGAGACCACGGGCCGGCCCCGCCACCATCCCGGCGAAGACCACCGTGCCGTCGCCGGCGGCTGGGACGGGCGAGCCCGCCGCCAGGGCCAGGTCGACGCCCCGGTGGCCGGACCCCCACACCACGGCCGGGCGGGTCGAAGTCCCTCCAGGACCGCGGCGGGCCCGCCCGTGGGCCAGGTGTAGGGCCGAGCGCGGCGCGCGCCGACCGGCGGCGGGCGCCGCGGACGCGGGCCGCGACCGCGCCCCGGCGATCCCGCGGCGCCGACGGGCGCTCGCGGGGCCGTCGCCGGGAGGCGGGCGCACAGCGCCAGGGCGGCCGCGACCGCGACGAGCCGGCGCGGGGCGCCCCTGCGCCGTGCGCCAGGGATGCGCGCGGGGACGGGGGAGCGCGGGGATGCGCGCCGGGACCCGTTCGGGACGGGGAGGGGAGGCTGCGCTCATGACTCCAGGCTGGGGCGGGGCGGCGGGCCGCGCACCCGGTCGCGCGAGCCCTGTGGACGGCCCCGTCGCCGCCGTCGGCTGTGGAGTCGGGGAGCGCCGCCCCGCGCCGCGCGCCCGCGCGCATCGGCCGGGACCGGGGCCGGGGAGGCGGGAGGACGATGGGCGAGGGAGGACGGCGGGTGATGGCGCGACACGACCCCGGACCCTGGATTCCCCGTCGGGACGCCGAAAGATCCGTCCCGTGTGATACCGTCGCGCACGCAGTCGCCTGTGGGTCGAGCCGGTTGTCCCGGGTCGGCGGTCGGCGGCTGACTTCGCGTGTCCGCACCCGCGGCCCGGGCGGAGCCCTTCCGCCACGGGGCGCCGGGCCGTCCTTTTCGGGCGCCACGGTCGAGGTCCCTCCGCCCCAGCGGGCGGAGGGTGGCCGGGCGTCGCGGGCACCAGGCCCCATCCCGCCTTCCGCGAGGCGGGAGCCGCCGCCCGGTCGGGTCGGCGGCAGGGGAGGAACCACCCTTCGGGGCGGCGTCGGACCCGGCGCCCGCCCCCGAGAAGAACGCGCGTGAGGCGACCTCCGCACGCGCACGGAAGCGACCGTCATGGCCACTGTCACCATGCGTCAGCTCCTGGAGTCCGGCGTCCACTTCGGCCACCAGACCCGCCGCTGGAACCCGAAGATGAAGCGATTCATCCTCACCGAGCGCAACGGCATCTACGTCATCGACCTCAACCAGACCGTCTCCGGCATCAACACCGCCTACGACTTCGTCAAGGAGACCGTCGCCCGCGGCGGCAACATCCTGTTCGTCGGCACCAAGAAGCAGGCCCAGGCCGCCGTGGCCGAGCAGGCCCAGCGCGTGGGCATGCCCTACGTCAGCCAGCGCTGGCTGGGCGGCATGCTCACCAACTTCTCCACCGTGCACGCCCGTCTGGACCGCATGAAGGAGCTCGAGCAGATCGACTTCGACGACGTGGCCGGCTCCGGGCGCACCAAGAAGGAGCTGCTCATGATGCGCCGCGAGAAGGACAAGCTGGTCAAGACCCTCGGCGGCATCCGCGACATGTCCAAGCTGCCCGCGGCCCTGTGGGTCGTGGACACGAAGAAGGAGCACCTGGCGGTCTCGAGGCCCAGAAGCTGGGCATCCCGGTCATTGCGATCCTGGACACCAACTGCGACCCCGATGAGGTCACCTACGGCGTCCCCGGCAACGACGACGCCATCCGCGCCGTGACGCTGCTGACCCGCGTCGTGGCCGACGCCGTCGCCGACGGACTCGTGGCCCGCTCCGCCGGCCTGCGCCGCACGGGCGAGGAGGCCGAGGCGGGCACCGCCGACGCCGAGCCGCTGCCCGAGTGGGGAGGCCGCCCTCTCGCCGGCGCCGAGGAGGCCGTTGACTCAGCCGCCCCGGGCCGAGGCCGCCCGCGAGGCCGAGGCCTGAGCCGCCCGCCGACCACACGCCCACGTTCAACACAGCTTTACAGGAGGACATCCATGGCGAACTACACCACCGCCGACATCAAGGCGCTGCGCGAGAAGACCGGCGCCGGCATGCTCGACGTCAGAAGGCCCTCGACGAGGCCGACGGCGACGTCGAGAAGGCCACCGAGATCATCCGCGTCAAGGGCCTGAAGGGCATCGCCAAGCGCGAGGGGCGCAGCGCCTCCGCCGGCCTCGTCGCCGCCAGGGTCGTCGACGCCGCCGACGGCCAGGTCGGCGTCATGGTCGAGATCAACGCCGAGACCGACTTCGTGGCCAAGAACGAGAAGTTCCTCGACTTCGCCGACCGGGTCCTGGCCGCCGCCGTCGCCTCCGGGGCCGAGACCGCCGAGGCCCTTGCCGAGGCCGACGTCGACGGCACCACCGTCAAGGACCTGACCGACTCCATGCAGGCCGTCATCGGCGAGAAGATCGTCGTGCGCCGCGTCGGCCGCCTGGCCGCCCCGAAGGTCGAGCTCTACCTGCACCGCACCAGCCCCGACCTGCCGGGCGCAGGTCGCGGTCCTCATCGGCACCGACGCCGCCGGCGCCGGGGTTGCCCACGACATCGCCATGCACACCGCGGCCTACTCCCCGCTCTACCTCAGCCGCGAGGACGTCCCCGCCGAGACGATCGCCAAGGAGCGCTCCATCGCCGAGGAGACCACGCGCGCCGAGGGCAAGCCCGAGAAGGCCATCCCCAGGATCGTCGAGGGCCGCCTGAACGGCTTTCTTCAAGGAGAACTGCCTGGTCGACCAGCCCCTACGCCAAGGACCCGAAGACCACCGTCGGCTAAGGGTCGCCAAGGCCGCCGGCGGCACGATCACCGGCTTCCTGCGCTTCCGCGTCGGCGCCTGAGCCGCCGGCCGGGACCGCCGTCGGTCCGGCCCACGCGCCGGCCGCGCCGGCCCCGGTCCGCGAGATCGCCGCTTGACCCGCGAGCACGTCACTTGACCCGCGAGAACGTCTCGCTGAGTGCCGTTCTCGCGGGTCAAATGACGTTCTCGCGCGTCGGGCCGCGTCCACGGACGGTCCGTGCCGCGCGGACGGGGCGGCCGCCCCGGTCCGTGCTGTACCCTCTGCCAAGGCGCGCGCCGGCGCTCGGGCAGCCGACGCGCGCCGACGAGCGAGGAGAGCCTTGTACGACCGCACAGCCGCAGGACACCGCCACCCCTCGGGACGCCCCCTGTCGCATTCTGCTCAAGCTCTCCGGCGAGGTGTTCGGCGGCGGCGCCGTCGGCCTGGCCCCCGACGTCGTGGCCGACGCCGCCCGCCAGATCGCCCGGGCCGTCCGCCAGGGCGTGCAGGTGGCGGTCGTCGTGGGCGGCGGCAACTCTTCCGCGGCGCCGAGCTGTCCGAGCGCGGCCTGGACCGGGCCCGCGCCGACTACATGGGCATGCTCGGCACCGTCATGAACGCCCTGGCCCTGCAGGACTTCATCGAGAAGGCCGGGGTGCCCGCGCGCGTCCAGTCCGCCATCGCCATGACGCAGGTCGCCGAGCCCTACGTGCCGCTGCGCGCCATCCGGCACCTGGAGAAGGGCCGCGTGGTCATCTTCGGCGCCGGCGCGGGCCTGCCCTACTTCTCCACCGACACGGTCTCGGCCCAGCGGGCGCTGGAGACGCACTGCGACGAGCTCCTCGTGGGCAAGAACGGCGTCGACGGCGTCTACACCGCCGACCCGCGCACCGACCCCGAGGCCGAACGGCTGGACCACCTGACCTACGCCCGGGCCCTGGCCGAGGGGCTCAAGGTCGTCGACGCCTCCGCCTTCGCCCTGTGCCGCGACAACGGTCTGACAATGCGCGTGTTCGGCATGGGGGAGCCCGGTAACATCACCCGTGCCCTCCTCGGTGAGAAGATCGGCACTCTGGTCACCGCCGTCTGAGCGCATCCGCCACCACACCGCACCATCAAGGCAAGGAGCCGAACCACTATGATCGACGACGTCATGCTCGAGGCCGAGGAGAAGATGGAGCAGGCCCTGAGGCCTCCAAGCGCGAGCTCGCCTCCATCCGCACCGGCCGCGCCAATCCCTCCATGTTCAACCCGATCCTTGTCGACTACTACGGCGCCCCCACGCCCTCCAGCAGCTGGCCGGCATCACCATCCCCGAGGCCCGCACCGTCATCGTCAGCCCTACGACCGCAGCGCCATGAAGGCCATCACCACCGCCATCCGCGAGTCCGACCTGGGCGTCAACCCCACCGACGACGGCACGATCATCCGGGTGACCCTGCCCGCCCTGACCGAGGAGCGCCGCCGCGACTACGTCCAGCTCGCCAGGTCGCGCGCCGAGAGTCCCGCGTGCAGGTGCGCGGCATCCGCGGCAGGTCAAGAAGGAGCTCGAGGCCATCAAGCGGGCGGGCGAGGCCGGCGAGGACGACGTCAAGCGCGCCGAGACCGAGCTCGACGCCTCACCAGGCGCTTCGTCGAGGCCATCGACACCGCCCTGTCCGCCAAGGAGTCGGAGCTGATGGAGGTCTGAGGGCCCCTCGGCCCGCTCTCCGCCGCACCGCCGCCCGCGCCCACCCGCTGAAAGACCCGTGAGCCCGTTCACCGCGCTGCTGTCCCCGCCGCCCACCCGCAACCACGCCCCTGCCCGCCACCGGGCGCGCGGGGCGCAACCTGCCCGCCGCGATCGGGGTCGCCGCGATCCTCGTGGTGGCCATCCTGGCCTCCCTCATGTTCAACAAGATCGCCTTCGTCGGCGTGGTGGTCCTGGCCGTGTGGGGAGCCCTGTGGGAGCTGGCCGGCGCCTTCGCCCGCAGGGCATCCGCCTGCCGCTGGCGCCCCTGTGGCTGGGCGCGCTCGGCATCGCCGTGTCCGCCTGGACGGTGGGCGCGGAGTCGGCCTTCGGCGCTTACATCGCCACCGCGGGGGCCTGCGCGCTGTGGAGCTTCATGGACCAGGCCGAGGCGGAGACCGGCACCGCGCTGGAGTCCGCCGAGCACGACGACGTCCCGCGGACCAATATCCACGACGAGGTGCGCCGCTCCCGCTCCGTCACCGCCTCGGCGGCCGTCTTCGCCGCCACCTACCTGCCCTTCCTCGCCGGCTTCGCGGTGCTGCTCGTGGCGCAGGACCACGGGGTCGGCAAGGTCGTCATGCTCATCGCCCCTGCCCGTGGCCAATGACACGGGCGGCTGGCTCGCGGCATCATCTTCGGCAAGCACCCCATGGCGCCGAGCGTGTCCCCGAAGAAGTCCTGGGAGGATTCGCCGGCTCCATGGTGGCGGCCATTCTCACCGGCGCGGGCTGCGTGTGGGCGCTCGGCGGGCGGACGGCGGCGTACGCATACCGGCCGGGGCGCTGCTGGGAATCGTCGTCGTCATCGTGTCCACCCTGGGGGATCTGGGTGAATCGTTGCTCAAACGCGACCTCGGCCTGAAGGACATGGGCACGCTCCTGCCGGGCCACGGCGGCCTCATGGACCGCCTCGACTCCATTCTCGTGGCCGCGCCCGTCGTCTACGTTTTCAGCCTCATTATGCTGTAAAGGGCGGTGGGCCGGAGCCCGCACTCGCGCGGGGCGCGGGCCGGCGTCCCGCATCCCGCCCGCGGGCGGAAGAACCCGCCAGGGGCCGCCTGCTGCGGCGCCGATCCGCTCCGGGCGGTACTCTCGGTGATGCGCATCGCCGCGCGTCCCGTGAGACCCGTGAGGAAGGAGACGCACCCACGTGAGCCCCGCACCCGAGCAGACCCGTCGCCGCCCGGCGCGAGCCTGCCCGTGGCGATCCGGCGCCCTGCGTCCGGCCTGAGTCCCGTCCCCGGCGAGGTCCAGGTGCTGCCCACCGACCAGCCGCCGGAGGCGCCGCCAGTCGACGCGCGCCCCCGCCTGTCCTTCGCGGCGCCGCCGGCCGGGGCAGGGCGCCGCGCCACCTGGCCGACCTCGACCTGGCCGGGCGCAGGGCGGTCCTCGCCGAGCCGGGCTGCCGGCCTTCCGGGCCGACCAGATCTCCCGCCACTACTTCACCCGCTTCACCCGCGACGCCGCCGATGATGACCGACCTGCCCGCCGGCGGGCCGACCGGCTCGTCGCCGAGCTCCTGCCCGAGCTCACCGCCGTCGTGCGCACCCTGCGGGCCGACGGCGGACGGACCGTCAGCACCTGTGGGAGCTGCACGACGGCGTGCGCGTGAGTCCGTCCTCATGCGCTACCGGGACCGCACCACCCTGTGCGTGTCCTCCCCAGGCCGGCTGCGGCATGGCCTGCCCCTTCTGCGCCACCGGCCAGATGGGCCTGACCCGGAACCTGTCCACCGGCGAGATCATCGAGCAGGTCCGCCGCGCCGCCCGGGCCTGCCGGGAGGGCGAGCTGGGCAGCGATCCGGTCCGCCTGAGCAATGTCGTGTTCATGGGCATGGGCGAGCCCATGATCAACTACAGGAACGTCGTCGCCGCCCTCCACCGCCTCATCGACCCCGCCCCGGAGGATTCAGCCTGTCCGCCCGCGCCATCACCGTCTCCACCGTGGGCCTGGTGCCGCTCATCCGCAAGCTGGCGGGGAGGGGATAGCGATCACGCTCGCCGTCTCCTCCACGCCCCCGACGACGCTCTGCGCGACAGACTCATTCCATCAACTCCAGGTGGAAGGTCGGCGAGCTCCTCGACGCCGCCCACGACTACTTCCGCGTTACCGGCCGGCGCGTGTCCATCAGTACGCTCTCATCAAGGATATGAACGATCACGCCTGGCGCGCCCAGCGCCCTGGCCGACGAGCTCAACGCCCGCGGCCGCAGCTGGGCCCATGTCAGCTCCATTCCGCTCAATCCCGCCCGGGCTCCATCTGGACCTGCTCGGAACCCGACGTGCAGGACCGCTTCGTGGATACACTGCGGCGCGCGGGCATCACCACCACCGTGCGCGATACGCGCGGCAGCGATATCGACGGCGCCTGCGGTCAGCTGGCCGCCGAGGTGCTCAATCAGGGAAACGGCGAGGAGGATCCGATGAGCGAACTGTTCCCCAGAGTCGGAGCCCTGCAGCAGGGCTACCGCGTCGAGCAGGTCGACCGCTACTTCGAGATCGCCCACGAGATCTACGACGCCGGCGAGCTGGAGGAGATGGACTCCGAGGGCGTGCGCACCGTCGCCTTCGACGTCGTGCGCGGCGGCTACCAGCCCGACGCCGTCGACTCCGCGCTCGACCGCCTCGAGGCCGCCTTTCCTCCAGCGCCGCCGGAGCCCGAGTTCGTGGCCGCCAACGGCCGCCAGGCCTGGATGGACCAGGTCGCCGAGCTCGCCACCAGCCTCTACCCGCGCCTGCTGCGCCCCGCGGGCGAGCGCTTCGCCCCGGCGCCCAAGGTCGGCTACTCCAAGCAGGACGTCGACGCCCCTCATGGACCGCATCGCCGCCTACTTCGACTCGACGGCGCCATCACCTCCGACGAGGTCCGCTCGGCGACCTTCAGGTCGGCCAAGCGGGACAGGGCCTACGAGGAGACCAGCGTCGACCGCTATCTGGCCCGCGTCGTCGAGGTCCTCCTGTCCGTCGAGTGAGCCCCGCCCCGCCGACCGCCCGCCCCCGCCTTCGAATCCCGCCGCCGAGGAGCCCAGGCGATCACAATGACGCAGTCGAATCCCCCGTCCCCGCCGTCCCGACCGACTCGCCGCTCCCGCCGTTCCGCTCCGAGCGATCCCCTCGCCCCGCCGGTGATCCCCCGTCCCGGCCCGGTCCGCGCGACCCGCGCCTGGTCCTGCTCGGCTCACCGGCTCCATCGGCGTTCAGACCCTCGACGTCGTCGGGCGCCTGGCCGCCGGCCGGCCCGAGGGCGTGAGCGCCCCGCGCGTCGCGGCCCTGGCCGCCGGCGGCTCCAGGCTCGCCGAGCTCGCCGAGCAGGCCGTGCGCCACGAGGTGCCGCTGCTGGCCGTCAGCGCCGGCGCCGACGCCGTCCCCGCCTGCGCGCCCACCTGGCCGAGGCGGCCCGAGCGCCTCAGGGCGCCCCGACCCCGTCCGGCGGATCCTCACCGGACCCGACGCGGCCGCCGACGTCGTCGAGGCCGCCGAGTGGGACCGGGGCGACACGGTCCTCAACGGCATCACCGGCTCCGTCGGGGCTGCGGCCCCACCCTGGCCGCCCTCGCGCGGCGCCGCCCTCGCCCTGGCCAACAAGGGAGTCCCTCGTGGTGGGCGGGGCCCTGGTCAGGCGGGCCTGGTGCGCCCCGGGCGAGTCGTGCCCGTGGACTCCGAGCACTCGGCCATCGCGCAGGCGCTGCGCTCGGGCGTCCACGAGAAGGGGCTGACCAGTCCCGTTCAGACCGGCGCACCGAGGTGCGCCGCCTCATCCTCACCGCCTCGGGCGGGCCCTTCCGCGGCCGCAGCCGGGCCGAGCTGACCGGCGTGACCGCCGAGCAGGCCCTGGCCCACCCCACCTGGGCCATGGGCCCGGTCGTCTGATCAACTCCTCGACCCTGATCAACAAGGGGCTGGAGCTCATCGAGGCGCACCTGCTGTTCGACATCGACCCGGCCGATATCGTCGTCGTCGTCCACCCGCAGTCCGTCATCCACTCCATGGTCGAGTTCATCGACGGAGCCACCCTGGCCCAGGCCTCCCCGCCCGATATGCGCCTGCCCATCGCCCTGGGCCTGACCTGGCCCGCCCGGGCGGACCTGTCCGGGCTCGTGGCCCCAACACCTGGGAGGGCCCGTCTCCTGGGACTTCGAGCCCCTGGACTCGCAGACCTTTCCCCGCGGTCGACCTGGCCCTGCTCGGCCGTGGCCGCCTCCGCCACCCACCCGGCCGTCCTCAACGCCGCCAACGAGCAGGCCGTCGGCGCCTTCCTGACCGGCCGCCCTCGACTGGGCGGGCATCGTCGAGGTCGACGCCGCCGTCGTCGCCGAGCACACCGCGCGGGCCGACGATCCGCCCCGGTCTCGACGACGTCCTGGCCGCCGAGGCCTGGGCCCGCGCCCGCGCCGATGAGATCATCGCCGCTGCCTCCGGAGGCCCGCGGTAGGGCACACTGGTCCCCTGCGCTGATCCCTCCGCGCCGACCGCCGCCGCCGCACAACCTAGGGAGGCCGTTCCGTGAGTCAGACCGTCGCCTACGTCCTCGGCATCGTCGTTCTCATCATCGGGATCGGCCTGTCGGTCGCCCTCCACGAGCTGGGGCACATGATCCCGGCCAAGCGCTTCGGGGTGAAGGTCCCGGAGTACTTCATCGGCTTCGGGCCCAGGCTCTGGTCCTTCAAGCGCGGCGAGACCGAGTACGGCGTCAAGGCGATCTGGCTGGGCGGCTACGTCAAGCTCCTGGGCATGGTGCCCCCGGCCAAGCCCGGGCGCACCGACAAGCCCGACTCCATGGTGGCCGACGCCCGGGCCGAGTCCCTGGCCGAGCTCGGTCCCGACGAGCAGCACCGCGCCTTCTACCGGCTGAGCGTGCCCAAGAAGCTGATCGTCATGGCCGGGGGGATCCTGACCAATCTGGCGCTGGGCGTCATCCTGCTCGCCCTCGCCCTGGGCGTCGTCGGGCAGAGCGCCCTACACCTCCACGCTGGCCTCCGTGTCCGCCTGCGTGCCCGCCGACGTCGACGCCGCCGGCGCCTGCGCCGATGCGGACGCCCCTCGCCGGCCGCCGCCGCGGGCCTGAGGGTCGGCGACGAGATCCGCTCCTGGAACGGGACCCCCACCGCCACGTGGGCGCAGGTCCAGCAGGCCATCGCGCCTCGGGGACCGCCCCGGCCGCCGTCGTCGTCGAGCGCGACGGGCAGGAGCTGACCCTGACGGTCACCGCCGTCGAGGTGCCCCGCACCGTCTACGCCGCCGACGGCAGCGTCGTCACCGGCGCCGACGGCGAGCCGGTCACCGAGCAGCGCCCCTACGTCGGCATCGGGCCCGCCCTGGGACCCAGCGCACTCCTCCGAGCCAGATCCCCGCGGTCGTGGGCACCGCCGTCGGGCAGACCCTCAGGGCCATCGTGACCCTGCCCGTCGGGCTCTACCACGCCGTCGCCGCCGGGCTGGGGAGCGGAGAAGCGCAGCCCGGAGGGGCTCGTCAGCCTGGTCGGCGTGGGCGGGATCGCGGGCGAGGTCTCCAGCGCGGGCGCGGGCTCGGGCACCGTGCCCTTCGCGGTGCGCCTGTTCTCCATGCTCAGCCTCCTGGGCTCGCTCAACCTGGCGCTGTTCGCCTTCAACCTCATCCCCTGCTGCCCCTGGACGGCGGGCACGTCGCCGGGGCCCTGTGGGAGGGGCCCGACGGCGGATCGCGCGCGGCGCGGGCGCCCCTGACCCAGTTACGTCGACACCGCGCGCATGCTGCCGGTGGGTCAGGCCGTCTTCGTCCTGCTCATCGTCATGACCCTGGTGCTCGTGTGGGTCGACGTCGTGGCGCCGCTGTGAGCGCCGGGGCGCCGCGCCGCGCGAGCGCGCCCGGCGGTCCGGCGAGGCGCCGCCGTGAGCGCCGGACGGGAGCCCTCCCGGTCATGACCAAGGACATATAGTGCGCCCGGCGGGATTGGCATAGCATCACCGATCGTGCGCGATATTCCCGAATCCGATTCCGAGGGCACGGGGCGTCAGAATATCGAGGTCTGGAATGACCCTCGTCTCGCCCCGGGACCTGGTGATCTGCCTGCTGGTATCGGTGGCCTGCGCCGCCGCGGCGGTCCTGATATCCGCGGTCCGGCGGGCAGACGCTTTTCTGGGGACTGGGGGCGTCGGTCGCCGGTTTCATTGTGAATTGTCTTCTCGTGACCCCCAAGCGGGAGGTCGTCATAGTCGATGACGCGGATGGCATCGACGTTGCCGATGGCGTCGACGGCGCGGATCTCGTCGGCGCCGGCGGAGGCGGTGACGACGAATGACCGCGGAACTCGTTCCCATGATGCTGGCGGCGGTGCTCGGCGCCGTCGTCCTCTACACCTTCATCGGCTTCATCCCCGGCACCGACGAGACGAGCGTGCTCGCGCCCGTCACCCTGGCCGTCGTGCTGGCCGGCGCCCCGCCGCAGGTGGTGCTCGCCTTCTTCGTCTCGGCGGTCGTCACCCTCAACCTCATGAACGGCATACCCACGGCGCTGGTGGGGCTGCCGGGCGGGTGATGTCGGCCCCGCTCATGGACCACTCCGTGCTCCTGCGCGGCAGGGGACTCGCCTCGAGCACGATCCGGAAGATGGCGGTCGGCTCCGCCATAGGGACCCTGGTCTCCATCCCCTCAGCTTCGCCCTGGCGGGGATGCTCGCCCCTTCGCCGCGCCGATCAGGCCCAGACCCCCGTCATCCTGGCGGCGGGGCGGTGCTCCTGGCGCTGCTGGGCAAGAACCGGATCCTCTCGCTGGTGGCGATCATCCCCCTGGCGCTCATGTTCCAGGCGCTGCCCGCGCTCTACCGCTCGACCGGCGTCATCTCCGAGGGACGACAGCGTGAACATCTCCTTCTTCCTGGGGATCACGGTGGGTCCCATGCTCATCACCCTGCTCGAGCTGCTCAACGCCGGGCGCCGCGCGGCCCTCCCGCACGGCAGCCGCACGAGGGCGACGCTCCTGCGCTCCGGATTCGACTCGCAGGAGCTGGTGCCCGCCCGCCTGATCTCCGGCTCCGAGGGTCCTGTGGAGCGCCGCCATGGCGGCCGCCTCGACGCCCTGTTCGTCCTGAGCCCCGTCGGCCTGACCTTCCTGCTGGGGAGGCGTCCGCGGCCCGCCAGAAGAAGGGATCCCGTGCTGCGCGCGCAGCGCGCCGTGACCGTGATGAGCGCGCTGACGCACTCGACGTACCTCGCCGGCGTCATCATCCCGCTCGTGGCGCTGGGCATTCCCGTCCGGGGGTCTCCGCGGGGCCCGCGGGTCCGCTGTTCAAGGCGCCGCCCGTGTACGACCTGAGCAACAATCTGCACCACCAGCTGCAGATGGTCGATTTCATCGAGTCGTCACCCTGGGCGCGCTGATCTCCGTCGCCATCACCTACGTCATCGCCGTGCGCTGGTCCTCGCAGATCACCTACTTCGTCATGCGCCGCATTCCGCACGAGGCGGTGCTCGCACTGTTCGTGGCGTTCATCCTGCTGCTCGCCTACATCGACGCGGGCGTCCCGAACATGTTCGGGGTGCTTCTCATCGGCGTGGTGTGCGGGGCGTTCAACCGCCTCGGGGTCTCCTACGGCGTGCATTCATGACGCTCTACGCCGCGCCCGGAATCGTCACGGCCCTGGCCTCCCTGGCCTGATATCGCCCGGGTCGTCCCGGCCGCCGGGGGCGGGGATCCCCTCTCGACCCCAGGGCGGCGTCCGACACCGATCTCTTGGAGGGCGGGCGGGACCGAGGCGGCGCGAGTCACGTGGACAGGGCCGGTCCTGCACCCGGCCCGGTCAGGACGGCGCAGACCGGCGCGGGCCCGCAGCTCCTCCTGCGCTCGTCGACGCACTCCGGCGGATCAGCGGCAGGGCGCTCACTACGCCGCCATGGACGCCGACGCGCTCCGCCCGATCGCACCCTCCGCCCCGGCCCGCGGCCCTGTCGCCGGCTCCCGGTGCGCCGGGCCCCCTCGCCAGTGGTGCCGGGCCGGTTGCCGCAACCGACCCGCCCGGCCGGAGCCGATGGCGAGCGCTGCGCGCAGGGCGGCCAGGCGCTGCTGGAGCAGCCTTGCGGTTCTGGCGCTGTGAGCGCTGCTGGGGAGGCGGTGACGGTGACCGTCCCGTCATGTGCCGGGACGCGTGCTGGGCGAGGGGTCGCCCGCCCAGTTCCGGCGAGGCGCATGACCTTGTCGAAACAACCGGGTGGGAGACTGGCGGCCGGTCACAACGTCTACCAGAGGCCCACCATGCCCAGTCAGGATTGCGATTAACGGCTGCAGGAACCTCGGCCGCGGCGTCGAGCGGGCCGTGAGCAAGGCTCAGGGACATGGAGACCGTCGTCGTCTTCACCCGCAGCGACCCGGCGGGCGTGGACACCCTCAGTGCGCCCACCGCCCGCCTCGACGACGCGCATGACTGGGTCCGGCAAGGTCGACGTGTGCGTCAACTGCGGCGGCTCCGCCACCGACCTCGGCGAGCAGACGCCGGCCGCCACCGCCCTGTTCCACACCGTCGGCTCCTCGACACGCACGCGCATCCCGAGCACTTCGCCGCCGTCGACGCCGCCGCTCAGGCCTGCCGGCCACGTCACCCTCATCTCCGCAGGCTGGGATCCGGGCCTGTTCTCGATGCTGCGGGTGCTCGGCGACGCCGTCCTGCCTGACGGCGGGGTCACCACCTTCGGGGGCCGGGCGTCTCCCAGAGCCACTCCGACGCCCTGCGCACCGTATCGACGGCGTCGTCGACGCCAGGCAGTACACGCTGCCCGTGCCCGGCGGTCGAGCAGGCCAAGACCGGCTCTGTCGCGGGGCTGACGACCCTACGTGAAGCACACGCGCGACTGCTACGTCGTCGCCGCCGCCGAGGGACCGACCGGGCGGCCATCGAGGCCGAGATCGTGGCGATGCCCAACTACTTCGCCGACTGCGACGACGGTCACCTTCGTCACCGCCGAGGCTGGCCGCCAGCACTCGGGAATCCGCACGGCGGCCAGGTCATCCGCCGTGCACCACCTCGAGGCGTCCACGCGACCATCGGCTTCGAGCTGGCGCTGGACTCCAGCAGAGTTCACCGGTGCGGTGCTGGTGGCCGTGGCGCGCCGTCGCCAGGATGGCTGAGCGCGGCGAGACCGGCGCGCCGCACCGTCTTCGACGTCACCCTCGCCGACCTGTCCCCCGGTCCCGGAGGAGCTGCGCGCCAGCTTCCTGTGAGTTGAGCGGCGGCCGCGTCGGAGCGGTGCTGCAGTAGTGGGGTCACTTCGTTACGGTTGGTGGGCAGGTTCCCGGCTCGTGCGCGTATCGCCGTTCCTGTGTGAGGTGTGCTGATGGCCACTGGTCCCGATGACGTTCCCGTGCCGTCCGACGTGCCCGGTGGGTCCGGGCAGGGGCTGAGTGGATTGTCCTGGGTGTGGTGGAGGTCTGCAGATCCGCGGGGATTGAGCGTGCCGCCCTGCGCCGGGAAGCGCCCCGATGAGCCGGGGGCGTGCGATCAGGTTGGCGCCGGAGCCCTGGCCCGTCGGACCGGCCCGGGGGTGGGTGTGTGCGGCGCGTGGGCGAAGGGGCCGGGACCGGTCCCCCGCCCGGCCGCACGCACCGCGACTCCGCCGCCGTCCGGCGGACCGGCGCCGGGCGGCCGACACTGGCAACGACGACGACATCTCGCCCACCGCCGTCGAACACCGTCACCACCGCAACCACCGCCGCCCCGCCCGCCACGGCACAACACTACAAAAGCCAGGAAGATCCAGTTTCCCGTGGGCGCACCGGTGCGGCGCGCCCTGAAGTACGCGCCAGCCACCGTTTCCAGCCCGCCAACGCGCGCGGGGCGCCAGGCGTGCAGGGACGTCGAGCCCGCAGCCAACCTCTGAGTGCCGCTGTCCGCGAGATCGCCGGGTAATCGCAGAACGTTCCCTGGCAGACGTTCTCGCGGGTCAGTGACGTCCTCGCGAACTCGGGCCCGAACCCGAGCCGTCGAACCCGCACCCGCAGCGGCGCGCCGAGCGGCGGGCGAGGCTCGCCGGGTCCACGCCGAGCAGACGCGCCTGCTCGGCGGTGCGCCCCGTCACCAGAACGTCCGTGCGGCGCAGCTGCTCGACGTCGGCCGCGCCCAGCAGGGTCATGAGCGCGCGCACGTGATCGGTCCACGTGCGCAGCTCCCGCCGCAGCCCGTCGGCGCCGTCGTGGACCAGGGTGCGCAGGAAGTGGCCGGAGGCGCCGACGGCGCTCGCCCCCAGCGCGAGCGCGCGCACGACGTCGAGCGGGTTGCGCACGCCCCCGGAGGCGAGCACCGGCAGGCCGACGGGCTCCTCGCCGCCCAGCGCTTCCAGGAGGCACAGCGCCGTCGACTGGCCCCAGCCGGTCAGGTAGGAGTAGTCCCGGCGGGGGCGCCGCTCGTTCTCGATGGCGATGAAGTCCGTGCCGCCGGCGCCGGCCACGTCGACGGCCCCTGACCCCGGTCCGCTCCAGCGCCGTGATCGTGCGGCGCGAGAGCCCGAACCCCACCTCCTGACCACGACCGGCACGCCCACGGCCGCGGCGATGGCGGCGATCCGCTCGGCCCAGTCGCGGAAGTCCCGGTCCCCCTCGGGCATGACCAGCTCCTGGGCCGCGTTGAGGTGGATCTGCAGGGCATCGGCCTGGATCATCTCGACGGCGCGCACCGCCTGCTCCGGGGCGAGCGTCGGGCCCACGTTGGCGAGCACGAAGGCGCGGGGGCCTCGCGGCGGATGACGCGAAGCCCTCGGCGCGCTCGGGGTCCCTCAGGGCGATGTGCTGGGAGCCGCAGGCGATCGCGACGCCCGCGTCGGCGGCGGCCCCGGCCAGATCGGCGTTGACCGCCGCCGTGGCCCGCGTGCCCCGGTCATCGCGTTGATGTAGAGGGGACATGCCCAGCGCGCGCCGCACACGGTCGTGCTCATGTCGACCGCCTCGGTGCCGATGCCCGGCAGGGCGTGGTGGACGAAGGTCAGGTCGTCGAAGGCGCTGGGCCGGTCCGCCCCGTGCAGGCGCACGGCCAGCTCCAGGTGCTCGTCCTGCGGGCGGCGCGTCCGACCCGCGGGGGTCGGCGGGCCGCGGCCGTCGGCGGGCGGGTCGGGCCGGCCCGTGGATCCGGGGGCCCGGTGGGCCGGCGGGCTGGTTCATGAGGCGGCCCCGGGGCGCGAGTGGACCGACAGGTCCAGTGGCACGATGCCCGCCGCCTCCCAGGCCGCGCACATGGCGGCCGCGTCCGTGGCCGGCGGGCACAGGGCGATGCCGCAGTCCCCGCCCCCGGCGCCCGAGCTCTGGCCGCCGCCCCGTGCTCCCGGGCGATGTCCACGAGCCGCTCCAGCAGAGGGGTCTCGATGACGACGCCGCTGGTGCGGCTCAGGCCCAGCAGGAGCCGTCGGCTCTGCTCGATCCGCCGCATGACCCCCGGGCCGTCGCCCTCCTCGAGCGCCCGCACCAGACGGGCCAGGCAGGCCTCGGAATCGCGCAGGAAGACGGCGTAGGCGCCGTCGTCCCCGCGCGCGCCGGCCCGGACGTCCGCCACCAGGCGCGGGGGTGGAGGCGGGGTCGCCGGTCCATCCCGCGCGCAGGCGCAGGTCCGGGGCGGGCAGGCGGCGGATGCTCAGGCGCGGCCAGCGCGCGCGCACCAGCTCGCCCGTGCTCATGCGGGTGCGCGCCCGGCGCAGCCAGGCGCGGTCGGGGGAGGCGTAGGCGACCCAGCCGGTGAAGGCGGCGGCGGCGATATCGCCCCCGGATCCGATGGGCTGGACGTCGTCGGTGGCCAGCAGCGCCAGCTTGTACACGGCCAGGTCGTCCAGGGGCAGGCCGTACATGCCCGCCACGGCCCGCACCGCGGCCACGGTCACCGCCGCGGAGGAGCCCAGGCCGAGCTTGCGCCCGCCGGCGTCGTCCAGCTCGCTGGAGATGTCCAGGTCGAAGAGCGCAGCCCGCCGCCCGTCTCGAGCACCATCCGCTCGACGGCGCGGATCGCCGAGATCACGTAGTCGCCCGCCCGGTCCGGGGCCTGCGCCATGGAGTCCCCGGCGCGCCGGCGCCAGGTCAGCGGGCCGTCCTCGTACAGGTCGGAGCTGATGCGGCCGGATCCCTCGGCGGCCGCGGCCCGCACGGTGATGAAGCGGTCGACGGGCGACCAGCACCGCCCGGTGACCGGGCTCGACGACGGCGTACTCGCCGGCGATGTAGAGCTTGCCGGGGGCGCTGCCGGTCGCGCCGCGGGGACTGCGCTGAAGCCGCCGCGGGGGCGCCGGCCGTCACGGGGCGACCCCCTCGACGCGCACGCCGCCGCCGGGGCGGCGCACCGTCATCGCCGCACCGGGGAGGCGGTCGCGCAGGGCGGCGACGACGGCGTCGGCGTCGGCGCCGCGGGTCAGGACCTTCACGTTCGGGCCGGCGTCGATGGTCGCCCAGGCGGGCAGGCCCTCCTCGCGCACGGCGCGGACCGCGTGCAGCGCCTCGATCGTCCGCGGCAGCCAGTACATGATGGAGGGCGCGAGGCGATCTGGCGGCGTGCATCCCCAGGGCGTTGGCCTCGACGACCTCGCCCAGGCGCGGCAGGTCGCGCTCGCGCACCGCCGCCAGCGCCGCGCGCAGGTCCTCGCGGCCGGCCTCGACCCAGGCGGGGTAGAGCGGGAGGTGCGCATGGTCGCCCGCATGGCCTCGGTGCTGCCGATGGTCTTGCGCTCTTCGGAGAGCACGATCACGACCATGGCCGGGTCCAGGCCGGCGCCGCCGGCTCTATCGGCCCCATCGGCGCCGCCGGGCTCGTCGACGCCGTCGGCCCCGACGGGCTCGGCGTAGGAGGTGGCGTCGTCGACGCCGGCGTTCCACAGCACCAGCCCGCCGAAGACGGAGCGCGCGGCCGAGCCCTGAGCCGCGCCGGGCGAGCCGGGACAGCGCGCGGTCGTCCAGGTCCATGCCCGCCGCGCGCGAGGCGGCCGCGGCGAGCGCGGCGAAGCCCGCCGCGGAGCTCGCCAGGCCGGCCGCCAGCGGCACCGCGGAGGAGGAGACGACGGTCGCCGCGGCCGTCAGGCCCGCCCGCGCGCGCACGAGGTCGAGGAAGCGGGTCACCCGGGCCCGCGCCGCCCGCCGGGGCCGCGCCGTTGATGGTCACGGCGTCGGCGCCGTCGGCGCCGCCGTCGAAGGAGACCGTGGTGGTGGTCCGGGTGGCGCCCAGGGTGAGGACAGGCTCGAGGCGGTGGGGATCGTCAGCGACTCGTCCGCCTTGCCCCAGTACTTGATGAGGGCGATATTGGTGTTCGCGCTGGCCGTCGCGGCGGGGTCATCCGTCCGCCTCGCTGACGCGCATGCGGTAGGTCCACGTCGCCGCCGCCCCGGCGCGCTCCAGCTCGGCGCGGATGCGGTCCGCCGTCCCGCGGGCCGTCCGCCAGCGCGATCGTGCATCCCGCCCAGCCCCCCGCCGGTGAGCTTGGCCCCCGAGGGCCCCGGCCCGGCAGGCGGCCCCTGTGAGCCCGTCGAGGATCGGCAGGCTCAGGCCGAGCTCGGCGAGCACCGCGTGCGCCCGGTTCATGGCCGCTCCCAGGGCGGGGCGTCGCCGTCGTTCAGCGCCGCGATCGCCGTGCGCGTGAGCGCGCCGAGGGAGCCGATGAGCGGGCCGACGGTCCCGGTGTCCTCCTCGTAGCGCCGGCGCAGCGCGCCGACGGCCTCGCGGGTGCTGCCGTGGACGCCCGAGTCGGCGATGACCAGGTGGGCGCGCTCGATGCGCTGGCTGAGGGGCGCATCTGGCCGCCCTGGAACCGGATGGGGCAGGGGGAGCAGGGTCGCGGCCGCGTCCAGCCCGGACGGCCTGCCGTGCGCGACCTTCTCGGCCGTCTGCGTGAGCGCGAACAGCTCGCTGGTGGAGGCGTCGCGCCGGCAGGCGTCCAGGACGGCGCGGATGATCGCGCCCGCGGCGGCGGCCGACGATCCCAGCCCGCGCTCGTGGGGGAAGTCGCTGCGGGTGGTGATCTCGAAGGACAGGTCCAGGCGCCCGGAGAACTCGCGGGCCGCCTCGAGGCCCGGGCGATGCAGGGCGAACCGGGGCCCGGCCCTGGTCGATGGGGGCCGCAGTAGTCGAGACTGCGCAGCCTCGAGGGGCCGTGGACGGGGGCGGCCGTCGCCCGCATCTGCAGATCGTGCAGCGGCAGGGCCACGGCGGGGTGCCCGTACACGACGGAGTGCTCGCCCAGGAGGATGGCCTTCGCCCAGGTGCGGCCGTGCCCCTCGCGGGCGGGGAGCGCCTTTCCATGTCTTTCCTTGCCTGTGGCCTGAGGTGCGGGAGGGCCCGGGCCGGGTTGAGGGTGGGTGATGCTGCTGCGCGAAGCCGTTGACGTCCCTCGACTTCTCGGGATCGGCGGCGAGCGGGGAAGAGCGTATCGACCCCGTGCGCTCAGCCGCAAGCCTCGTCAGATCGACGGCGCGGGACGGCGCGCGCCCGGCGCGCGCGGTGTCGCGTGGCGGCCGATCCGGTGCGGACGAGGCCGCCCGCCGCCCGGCGCCCGCAGGGTGTCGCCTTTCACGAGTGAGAGGGTTCTCGCCGGGCTGCGGCCCCGGATCCAGGTGCCATACTGGGCGTCGTGACTCAAGCGATCGCCCTTGGCATCCCTACCATTCGCGAGAGCGTCCCGTTCTGGCGCCGCGCAGGCCCACCCGCAGGATCAGGGTGGGGGACCGGTACGTGGGCGGCGATGCGCCGATCACGGTCCAGTCCATGACGACCACCAAGACCCACGACATCGGCGCCACCCTCCAGCAGATCGCCGAGCTGACGGCAGCCGGCTGCGACATCGTGCGCGTGGCCTGCCCCACGGACAAGGACGCCGCCGCCCTGCCCGTCATCGCCAAGCAGTCCCGCATCCCGGTCATCGCCGACATCCACTTCAATCCCCAAGTACGTCTTCGCGGCCATCGAGGCCGGCTGCGGGGCGGTTCGCGTCAACCCGGGCAATATCCGCAAATTCGACGACCAGGTCGCCGAGATCTGCAAGGCGGCCTCCGACCACGGCGTCTCCCTGCGCATCGGCGTCAACGCCGGCAGCCTCGACAAGCGCCTGCTCAAGAAGTACGGCCGGGCCACGCCCGAGGCGCTGGTCGAGTCGGCCGTGTGGGAGGCGGGCCTGTTCGAGGAGTGCGGCTTCCACGACTTCAAGATCTCCGTCAAGCACCACGACGTGGTCACCATGGTCCAGGCCTACCAGCTGCTGTCCGAGAGGGGCGACTGGCCCCTGCACCTGGGGGTGACCGAGGCCGGCCCCGCCTTCCAGGGCACCATCAAGTCCTGCGCCGCCTTCGGCACGCTGCTCGCCCAGGGCATCGGCGACACGATCCGGGTCTCCCTGTCCGCCCCGCCGGTGGAGGAGGTCAAGGTCGGCACCAAGCTGCTGGAGTTCATGGGCCTGCGCGAGCGCAAAGCTCGAGATCGTCTCCTGCCCGTCGTGCGGGCGCGCCCAGGTGGACGTGTGGACCCTGGCCGAGGAGGTCGAGGCGGGGCTCAAGGACGTCAAGGCGCCCCTGCGCGTGGCCGTCATGGGGCTGCGTCGTCAACGGGCCCGGCGAGGCGCGCGAGGCCGACCTGGGCTGCGCCTCGGGCAACGGCAAGGGCCAGATCTTCGTGCACGGCAGGGTCGTCGAGACCGTCCCCGAGGCCCGGGTGGTCGAGACCCTTCTGCGCCACGCCCAGGACATGGCCGACACCCTCACGGCCGAGCTCGGCGAGGAGGCCCTGGCGGCACCGCCCCGCCGTCGTCGCGAGCGCGTAGGCCCGGTGCGCCAGTGAGGGCCGCGCGTCCCGACCGTCCCGCGTCACCATGAGGATCCGGCCCGGCACCTGACCTGCGTCGCCCCCGCGCGCACCGAGGTCTGCTGGCGCTGTGCGCCCTCGACCCAGTCGGCGGCGTGTGCCTGGCCCAGCAGGTGGGGCGCTGGCGATCCTGGAACGACGGCGACGTCGTCGCGCTGGGCCGGTCCGCGCGCCCGGCCGGCGTCGCCTGGGCCACCGGCTCGCTCCTGCCCTTCGGCCTGGCGCCCCGGCCCGGGCTCGGCCACGACGGCGCCACCCGCCGGCAGGTGCGGGCCCTGGCCGAGCACGCCGGGGCGCGCCTGACCCGCAACGGCTCGGTCTACGGGCCCGCCGCGGACGTGGCCGCGGTGTGGCCGCACCTGGCCGACTGCGGTCTGCGCTCGCGCGAGGAGCGCTGGGTCCAGCCGCTCCTGGTGGCCCCGCAGGAGACCGGGGCGCTGACCCGGGACGCCGTGCGGCGCCACCCGGACATGGGCTGGGCGGCCGAGGGCCTTCACGCCGCGACCCTGGGCGAGGAGGAGCTCGTCCTGCCGGCCTCCGTCGCCATGTTCACCGGAGAGGTCGGCTACGACCCCACCTCCGCGGGGGCGCCTACGCCCGGCACGTGAACTGGCTCGTGGCCGCGCGGCGCAGCTACATCGTCGTCGACGACGGCGAGGGCGCCCTGCCGCTGCCCGGCGGTCCCCGCCGGGTGGCGTCAAGGCCGACGTCAGGGGCCCTGTGGAACCCGGTGCCCGGGCGGGTGGACGGCGTCGCCCAGCTGACGGGGGTGTGGACGAGGCGGGACCTGCGCGGCAGGGGGCTGGCCTCAGTGGCCCTGGCGGCCGTGATCGAGGGCGGTACGGGCCCGGCACGTCAGGGGCCCGGGGGACCGTGAGCCTGTACGTCAACGACTTCAACACGGCGGCCCTGGGCCTGCACGGGCGCCTGGGGTTCGAGCGCGGCACCTTCGCCACCGTGCTCCTGTGAGAGGCGCCCCGCACCCTTCGCCGAAACCGGCGGAAAAACGCGAAACCGGCGAATGCGCACTGGCCTCTTCTCGCGCCGGATCCTCCTCGTCGTCCCCGGCGTCCCGGGTGCGGCCGGCTCGCGCACCTGGCGCGTATAGTCTCGCGTCCGCGCGCGCCGTCGCCCTGGCGTCCCGGGTGCGGCCTCTGGCATGCGCGCTCAGGATCTTCGCGGCGGCTCCCACGCGCGGTGGCGCAGTGACCGCGCGGCCCACGCGGAGACGGGCGGTCGCGGAGCCCGCTCGGGGTCGGAAGCGGCGCCCAATCAGGATCGTTCGCGTCGGCACCCGCGGTCGCCACAACCGCGAATCATGCGGAAATCGCCGAGCGAGGTGTCCGACCCCGCACGACCCTCCCAGGGCGCCAGAACAGGATGCGACGGAGCCCGCCGACTACCCCGCGCCCGACGAGACCGACCCCGCCGATCGCCCGTCGACCACAGGAGCAAGGGGACTGATAGCATGAACATGCCCTCCACCATGCCCACTTCGCCACCGTACGAGAAAAGGAGCAGTAGCAGAGGGCGCAAGAGGCGTAGCAGACGAAAGGAGCGCAGTAAAGCGTAGGGCGCGCGGCGGCGGGCAACCGATACATCGAATCGTATGTCGCTTCCGCCGGTCTGCGTGTCGTTTTTCCGCCGGTTCCGCGCGATTCCAGGCGGCGAGCAGTCGACCAGGGCGGGGCGAGGGCGCGGAAGGCCCGGCCGCGGTGGGAGATCGCGTTCTTCTCCCGCGCGCTCATCTGCGCCGTCGTCCGCCCGGCGCCGCCCGGCGTCCTCCGCCGCGGGCACGAAGACGGGGTCGTAGCCGAAGCCGCCCCGCCGCGCGGCGAGCGCAGGATCCGGCCTCCATCGAGCGCTCGACGACGAGGTCGTCGGCGGCGCCGGGGCGCACGAGCACCGCCGCGCAGGTGAAGCGCGCCCCGCGGTGCTCGTCGGCGACGTCGGCGATCTGGGCGAGCAGGAGCCGCAGGTTGGCGTCGTCGTCGCCGTGGCTGCCGCACCAGCGCGCCGAGAAGACCCCCGGCGCCCCGCCGAGCACGTCCACGCACAGCCCCGAGTCGTCGGCGACGGCGGGCAGCCCGCTCGCCTCCGCCAGGGCCGGGCCTTGATCCGCGCATTGGCGCGAAGGTGAGCCCGCTCTCGACCGGCGCGGGCGCGTCCAGCGCGGCCGCCGAGATGATCGCCTCCGGGGCCAGGCCGGGCACGAGCGGGCGAGAATGGCCCGCAGTTCGGCGAGCTTGCCGGGGTTGCGGGTGGCCAGGACCAGGCGGGCGCCCGGGCGGCGGCGCGACCGGTGACGTACGGCCGACGGCGCAGACGGCGGCGCGACCGGCGGCGTCGCCAACAGCGGCGTCGACGGCGGAGCTGGCGCTGGTGCCCCCGACGGCGGAGCCGACTGCGCGGCACGTCGTCCGCTCCTCCTCCATCCGGTTCACCTCTCAGCCCCGCTCGCCGGAGCGGACGGTGAAAGACCTCGCCGGTCGGACCGGCCAGGGCGCGGGCCTGCAGCGCCGCCAGCTCGGCGTGCCCTTGGCGGCCAGGTCGAGCAGGGCGCACAGCTCGTCGCGGTTGAAGGGGCGTGCTCGGCGGTGCCCTGCACTCGATGAACTTGCCCGCCCCGGTCTGGACGACGTTCATGTCCGTGTGCGCCCGCACGTCCTCCTCGTAGGGCAGGTCCAGGCGGGGGCGCCGTCGACAATGCCGACGCTGATCGCCGACAGCGAGTCGGACAGGGACGGGCCCGCCGGCGCTGCGGCTTGATGAGGCCCCGTCCGCCGGCCCAGGCGACGGCGTCGGCCAGGGCGATGTAGGCGCCCGTGATGGCGGCGGTGCGGGTGCCGCCGTCGGCCTGCAGGACGTCGCAGTCCAGGGCGATCGTGTTCTCCCCAGGGCGGCTACGTCGATAATGCCGCGCAGGGAGCGGCCGATGAGGCGGGAGATCTCGTGGGTGCGACCGCCGACCCGCCCGCGCACGGACTCGCGGCCGGAGCGTTCGGAGCCCGCGCGGGGGAGCATGGCGTACTCGGCGGTCACCCAGCCCTCGCCGCCGCCCTTGCGCCAGCGCGGCACGCCCTCGGTGAAGGAGGCCACGCACAGGACGCGGGTGAGCCCGAACTCGATGAGGACATTGCCCTCGCCGTGCTCCTGCCAGTGGCGGGTGATGGTGACGGGGCGCAGCTCATCGGTCGCGCGCCCGTCCTTTGCGGGTCCTGGTTCCAGTCACGGCGTCAGGCTACCCGCCGGGCGGGCGTGCCCGTTCGACGCCGCGAGGCTGCCGAGCCGGCGGCGCACGGGGCGCGACGGGGCGGTAGGGTCACCGTATGGTTGCAAAAGGCGGTCGGGGGCTTGTCTCCGTGGTGCGCGCGCGTATACCTGAGGAGGGTTCTGCACTCCCCACCCCTTTAAGGATCCATCGTGCCGATCATGTCCCGTTGCGCCTGTTCCCGCCCCTGTTCCGCCGCAGTCCGGCCCTCATCGTTTCACCGCAGTCCGCCCTCGCTGCGCCCGCGCCGCAGGGCGCTGTCCGCCGACGGCTGCCTCGTCGCCCTGGTCCTCGCCCTGACCCGGCCCTCGCCGGGTGACGAGAGCCACCGCGCAGGGCGCTTCGCCCACGAGGGTCCGCCACGGTCCGCAGGCCCTCGTCGCGGTTCCCCGACGTCGTCGGCATGAAGGGTGACGCCGCGGCCGAAGGCCCTCAAGACGGCCGGGCTCACTCAGGCGCCGAGTTATACGGACGTCGACGGCAAGGAGTCCGTGTGGGAACCGGGCAACTGGTCCGTCACCGCCCAGGAGCCGGCGGCCGGCGCCCAGGTTCCGGCGGGTCAGGCGATCACCCTGACCGTCAACCACGACTCCGCCAAGGCGGCGGCCTCGGCCAGGGCATCGGCCTCCGCCGCGGCCGCCGCCAGGGCGTCGGCGTCCGCAGCCGCGGCGGAGCAGGCCCGGCAGGAGGCGGCCCGCGCCGCTGGAGCAGACCCAGCAACAGACGCAGCAGCCGGTCCAGACCGAGCCGGATCAGACTCAGGAGCAGTCGGACGGGTCGAGCGAGACGTACTACGCGAACTGCGCGGATGCGTGGGCCGCAGGGCGGCCCCGCTGCATCGGGGCGACCCCGGCTACCGCGCCGGGCTGGACCGCGATGACGACGGGATCGCCTGCGAGTGGAAGCAGGGGCAGCCCGAGCAGGACTCGTCCCAGGAGCAGTCGGGCGGGTCGAGCGGAACGTTCTACAGAACTGCTCCGAGGCGCGGGCCGCGGGGCGGCCCCGATCTACCGGGGCGACCCGGCTACCGTGAAGCTGGACCGCGACAACGACGGGGATCGCCTGCGAGTGGAAGTGAGCCGTCGCCGTCGTGCGCGCGGTGCGGAATGACGCGCCGGGCGCACGACGTCTCGGACGCAGGGCGCCGACCCGCGTTCAACGGCGTACCGAGCGACCCCGGGGCCGCGTGTCTTCGCCGCCGGGTGCGGGGCGGTAGGTCACCGTATGGTTGCAAAAGGCGGTCGAGGGGCTTGTACCCGTGGTGGGCGCGCGTATACCTGAGGAGGTTCTGCACACTCCCCACCCTTTAAGGATCCCATCGTGCCGATCATGTCCCGTTGCGCCTGTTCTCGCCCCGTTCCGCCGCAGTCCGGCCCTTCGCCGCAGTCGCCCGTTGCGCCCGCGCCGCAGGGCGCTGTCCGCCGGCGGCTGCCTCGTCGCCCTGGTCCTCGCCCTGACCCCGGCCCTCGCCGGGTGCGACGACTCTCTCGCTGAAGACACCCCGACCACGGACTCGGCCTCCGCCACGGCCGCCGCGGAGGAGGCGGGAGGAGGAACAGGATCAGCAGCAGGCCCAGGACCAGCCCGAGTCGGACCAGATCGAGTCAGGATCAGACCGAGTCGGATCAGACTCAGGAGCAGTCGGGCGGCGGGTCGAGCGGCGTGTACTACGCGAACTGCAGGAGGCCCGCGCCGCGCGCGCCCGCTGTACCTGGGCGAATCCGGCTACCGCGCCGAGCTGGACCGCGACCACGACGGGATCGCCTGCGAAGTGAGCCGTCGCCGTCGTGCGCGCCCGGTGCGTCATACGCGCCGGGCGCGCACGACGTCTCGGACGCGGGGCGCCGACCCGCGCTCGCGAGGGCGCCGCTCCGCACCACGGCTGACCGACCGTCGGTTCTATACAAGAGTGTACTTCCGAGAGCGTCGGGGCGACGGGACAATACTTGCATCCCCTGTGTCTGACCTGTGCAAGAACGAGGAGTGGTGATGACGCCCCCCGCTACATCCCGAACCGTCATGATCATCGACGATCATCAGGTTGTCAGTCTTGGCGTTCGAAGCGCTCTGCTCGACGCCGGCGTGGCCGATGATGCCCTGTGGCTCCCCGCGGTGGATCCGGCCCGGATCCCGACCGGCGCCGTCGTCGTGCTCGACCTGCGTCTGAACGACGACTCCAGCCCCCGCGACAACATCACGGCGCTGTCCGGGGCCGGCCACCCCGTCGTCGTGTACACCTCCGCGGAGAACCCGTGCCTCGTCCGCGAGGCCATTGCGGCCGGGGCCCTGGCGATCGTGCGCAAGTCCGCCCCCCTGGACGAACTCGTGGACGCCGTGCGCGCCGCGGCGGACGGCGAGACGGTGCCCGGCCCGGACTGGGCGTCGGCCCTGGACGCCGACGAGGACTTCGTCGCCAGGCACCTGACGAGCACGGAGGCGGGGGTGCTCACGCACTACGCCTCCGGGGCGACCTCGGGAGTCGTGGCCCGCGAGATGGGTCTGGCGCTGTCCACCGTCAACACCTACGTCACCCGCATCCGCAACAAGTACCGCGCGGCTGGCAGGGCCGGTGCACTCGCGCGTCGACCTGTTCCGCCGTGCGGTTGAGGACGGACTTTTGCCCTGCGTGTGCTGTTCATGATAACTGTGCGCCCGTGACGGTTTCGTGGAGCCGGAGGGACCCGCAGCCGTCAGACCCGTCATGGCGGTCGCCGGCTCAGGGTCCGGCGATGCTCGCCGCGATCGGGGTCGACGGGGGCGCGCTGCTGCCCTGGCTCATCGGCGCCCCCTCCCGTTCTGGCGGCCTCCGCCGTCGTGCTCGCCCTGCCCCTGCCGACCTCCGCCCTCGCCCTCGCCTCGATCCTCCTGGCGCGCCGTCGGCCCGAGCGCCCCGGCGGGCTGCCTCGTCGAGCGCGTGGGAGCGCCTCGCCCTGGCCCAGGTCCTGTGGTACGGCCTTCTGCATCGGCTGGGGACTCGCCGCGCCCTCCTGAACCCGGCGGGGCGGGCGGCGTCACGACGACGGCGCCCCTGACCTCCCTGTTCACCCCGGTCGTGCTCCTGGCGGTCGGCTCCCTGCCGGTCCGTTGGGCGTTCGTCTGGGTGCTCCTCCTCAGGCCCCTGCAGATCCTCCTCAATGCGACGCCGGGGCGCTCCCGGACTATCGCGTGTGGCTGACCGCCGGTTACTACACCTGCCTGGCGTTGAGCGTCGTCGGCATCTTCGGGTGGACCCTGGGGAGGTCGAGGCCCTCGACGAGGCGGAGGCGGCGGGGTCGCGGCAGGAGGATGCGCTGGCCGCGCGCCGCGCCGTCGTCCTCGCCCGGCGGAGCGCGAACGCCTTCGTCCATGACGACATCCTGTCGCCCTCATCCCGCGGCGACCGGTCGCGTGGACGGCGAGCGGGCGGCGCGCGCCGCGGTCGAGAGCGATCGCGGCCCTGTCCGACGCCGGTGCGGCGGCGTGGACAGCGCCGCCGGCCACCGCCCGGGAGATGTCCGCCGCTCTGGAGCGGATGGCGGCCTCGTTCCCGAGTGCGCATCGACGTCCGCACGCGGATCGACGGCGAGACGGACCTGCCGCCCGCCGTCGCCCGGGCGCTGCTCCTGGCCGCCAGGCAGGGCCGTGGCCAACTCCGTGCGGCACGCCGACCCGACCGGCCGCGGGGTGCGCCGCAGCATCGCCCTCGACTGCCGCGACGGCGCGCTGAGCATCCGGGTCGAGGGACGACGGCGTGGGCTTCGCCGCGTCCGCCCGCTCGGACCGCCTGGGGATCACGGACTCGATCGAGCGGCGGGGTGCGGACGCGGGGGTGAGGGTCGAGATCCGCTCCGCGCCGGGGAGGGGCCGCCGTCGTCCTGCGCTGGGAGCGGCGGAGGCGAGCAGGGGACCGCGGGAGCCGGTGGGAGAGGCGAGAGCCGGCGGAGAGGACGGGGTGCGGATGCGGGCGGCGCGACCGGAGCGGGCGGACCGCGCGGGCCCGTGGACGCCACCGCGTCCGAGGCGGTCTTCCTCCCGGTCATGGAGACGCCGTCGGCGCGGACGATCGTCCTGATCATCGTGGCCTTCCACCTGGGCAGCGTCCTGCTCCACTGGTCGGAATACCGGATCGCCTGGGTCTCCCCGGCGTGCTTCCTCCTTCTGGCCGCCTGCACCTGGCTCCTGGTCAGACGCTGGTCGAGGCGCCATGCCGATCGTCGGCCGCCTGGGCGGTGGCCGTCGCCGTCAGGGGCGGCCAACGGCGCCCAGTTCGCCGTGATCGTGTCCCGCCCTCGCCGGGGTGGGACCACTGGACGGCCGGGGCGGGGACCTTCCTCGCCTGCGGCCTCGTCCTGCGGGGTCGGGGGCGGCAGGCCTGGGCGGCGATGGCCCTCATGGTGGCGGGGACGACGGCGTGGGACGCTCGCCACGGGCGGGTCGCTGCTCGTCGTCGGCGCCTACAACGGCGGCCACGTCCCTGACCCTGGCCCTATGGAGCCTGACCGCGATGTGGTCGGATCGGGCGTACCGGGCGATCGGCTTCAGCAGCGCCGCCTGCAGGTCCCTGCGGGCGCGGCGCCGGGCCGAGGAGGAGACCGAGCGGGTGCTCATGGAGGCGCGGGCGTCGGTGGCGCGCCGGGCCCTGCCGGTGCTCCGGGAGATCGCCTCCGGGGTCATCGACGAGGGGATCCGCACGCGGGCCCGGCTGCTGGAGGCCGAGCTGCGCGATGAGATCCGCGCGGCCTGCTTCACCGGGACCGCGGTGGTGGGGGAGCGGCGCGGCGGGCGCGAGCGCGCGGCGTGGACGTCGTCCTGCTCGACGACGCCGGTTCGACGGCGGACGGGGATGACGGAGGCGCCCCGACGGATGGGTTCTGAGCGCAGTCGGCTCGTGAAGGTCGTGGCGCGGTTCCTGGAGGGTGGACCGTGGGCGGGTCGTTGTGCGGGTGCCGCCGCGCTCCCGCGGACTGCTCGTCGTCGCCACCCGCGACGGCGAGATCGCCCTCAGCCTGCGGCGCGGGTGAGGGGTTCTTCGATTCGCCCGAACCCGCCCCGGGCGAGTCCCTCGGCGCGGTGGCGCGGGAGAACGCGGGACTGTGGAACCGCCCCGCCGGACGCGGTCGGCCCCTTTCCCGCTGAGACGTTCGCCCCGCTCTCGGGAGCAGCGGTCAGAGTCGCCCTCTTGAGGCGAAGTGCAATTCCGACGCCGGGAGACGCCTCGGTCCGACGTCGCCCGGTCCGCAGGCACGTCAGCAACCCGCGAGATCGTCGCCAACCCGTGAGATCGTCACTTAACGCCCGCGAGCACGTACCTCCCGCAGACGTTCTCGCGGGTTAAAGTGACGATCTGACGCGACTCCCCGACGAGACTCCCCGTCGCGGCACCGCTCCCGGCGAGAAAGGTCCATGGCTGCTCGAACTGATGTGCGCCTTTCTCGCCGGGGAACGGTAGTCCATGGGCCAGGATCGGCGTGGTGACGGGGGTGGGCGGGCATGGGAGTGATACTGGTGGGGCTCCTGGGACGGACCAGGGGCGGGGGCATGTCCAGATCTGTTGCAAAGGCGTCTCGCGGCGGGATCGGCGTTGAGCGAAGCGCGGAATATCAACGATTCTCCCGTGCACTCCGGCGCGATCGGGGCCTTTGCAACAGATTTGGACAACTTGCGCCGCCGAGGTCCCCGGAGATGCCGCAGGCCGGGCGGCGGCCGCAGCGGGCGCTCCCTGACGCCGAGACGTGCGCTTCGCACTCGAAAGTGCAGTTCAACCGTTGTTCTCGAGTGCAAAATGCATCTCGACGAGGAAGGGGCCGGCGGCGCGGTCCTCGCTGACCGCGGCGCAGATCCCGCCCGGAGCATCTCCGGCGACCCGGCGAGAAAGGCGCTTCATGTTTCATGCTTCGCATCAATACGGGTGCTTCGGTGCCCGTCGACTGCGAAAGAGGGTCGCCTCCCGGTCTTCTGATGGGAGAAAGGGCGCCGCCCGCTCCATGCGTTCAGAGGGACGGCTCGGGCCCGTCGAAGATCCCCGCCCTCGCGTCGATCCCCGGGCGTCGAGGATCCCGCGGTCCGCGATGCGGCCCCCGTCCGCGCATGTGCTCAGCCCCGATCGGCCGGTCGACTGAGATTATTCTACCGGGTCGGCCGATAGGTCTAACCAATGGAATGAACGGGTCGGATGGTTGGCGGGTTTTGTCTCAGATTCTGAGACTTGCGGGAGGGCGATCCCTCCAAGAATGGATTCGCACTGGAGGTGCGCCGTCTTGGGCGGCGCCGGACTCGTTCCAGGAGGGACATCATGCCGGCTTGGCTCGAGGGGATACTGCTGGTGGCCGCATTCTTCGGAGTGTCCTGGCTGTATGAGACGTGGAAGGAGAAGGCGCAGGAGAAGGGCGGAACCGGGGCGAAGGTCGCTCGGGTGTCCGATACCATCGGCAGGGGGATCGGGGCCGGTCTCAGTGGTCTGCAGTGGATCTTCGTCAAGGTGTTCGGCGTCGTGAGCGTGCTCGTCGCCGTCCTGCTCCTGTATCTCTCTCCATCACCGGATTCGATTTCAAGATCCTGCTCCGAGGCCGTTGTGCTCGGAGGATACGGGGTCTATCTGCTCGTGCCCGGGGAGAGAAAATGGCTCTTCTTCTGGTGGTGATACGGGCCCCTCGACCGGTGATACGACTCCTCCGCGGCCGGATGAGGCGCCGGGCTGAGGGAGGGCCGGATAGAATTGAAAGGACCGACAGGAGGACCATCATGAGTATCAAGAAATGCGCCGTCGCCGCCACCGCCGTCGTCCTCGCGTGCAGCACGATGCTGAGCGCCTGCTCCCTGGGGAGCGCGGCCAGCAAGGGCGGGGATACGACCTGCGCCGAGTACCTGAAAGATGTCGAACGACGAGAAGACGGAGGCGATCAAGCTCCTTCTGAAGGAGAAGAACGACGATCCTCGAACGGCGCGATCTCGACGGCGAAGATGTCCGCGACCCTGTTCTGCAAGACGGCCGGATCCGATAACTCGCGCATCCGCGAGATCAACGGTTGAGCCACTGCCCGCCGCCGCGGGCCCGGCCGCGTCCGCCCTGCGCTCCTCCCGCCGCCGGTGCCGCCGAGTGATCCGCCTCAGCGGGCCCGACCGCGTCCGCCCGCGCTCCGGGCGCGATGCGCCGGGCGCGACGAAAGGCCGCCACCCACCGGGTGGCGGCCTTCACGTAGCTCGGCGGCGAGGTGCGCTCAGATATTCAGATGTTGCGCGTCACCTTGCCGGCCTTGAGGCAGGACGTGCACACGTTGAGGCGCTTGGGGGTGCCGTTCACGAGGGCGCGCACGCGCTGGATGTTCGGGTTCCACCGGCGGCTGGTCCGCACGTGGGAGTGCGAGACGCTCTTGCCGAAGATGGGGCCCTTGCCGCAGACGTCGCACACAGCAGCCATGGTTTCACTCCTGAATCTTTCTTGCCGGGACGTCAGGGCGAGCGCCCGACGCGAGGTCCACCGCCCGGGAGAAGTCCCACGGGCAACCCGGACACTGTATCCGACCGCGGCCCTCGGCCCCAAGCACCCGGGGCGTGGGCTCAGGCACACGGCGTCCCTCCTGACGGCCCCCGCCGGGAGGGGCGCGGGGCCAGGAGGACGTCGTGTACGGGCACGACCGGCCGCCCTCGCCGGAAGGGGTCCGGGGCCCGGGACGACCGCGCCGGGCAGGGCCGTCCCCGTTCGCGCTGCCGCAACACGGCGCGCCGGGTAGCCTTGAGGCACGGCCGGGCCCCATCAGCGCCGGTGCCCGGCCCGACAACAGGAGGACGAGGTGCTCCACGGCTACGGACCCGGCCCTCGGCGCGCAGGAGCCGAGCAGCGGACTCGCCTGCTGGACGCCGGGGCGGTCCGCGACTGGTTCGCCCTGGCGGTGGCCTCCGCGGAGGAGACGCGCGAGCTCGTCGACTCCCTCAACGTCTTCCCCGTTCCGGACTCCGACACCGGCACCAACGTGCTGCTCACTCTGCGCTCGGCCGCCGACGCCCTGGCGCTCCTGCCGGAGGGCGCCGATGTGGCCCAGGCCACCCGCGCCACGGCCGACGGCGCCGTGCGGGCGCCCGCGGCAACTCCGGGCTCCTGATCTCCCAGGCCCTGGCGGCGCTGGCGGACGTGAGCGCCGAGGCCTCGACCCAGCCGGCCTGCAGCCCGTCGAACTGGTCCGCGTCTACGAGCAGATCGCCTCCAGCACCTGGGCCGCCGTCTCCGCCCCGTGGCGGGACCCTGCTCACCGTCGCCCGCGACGCGGCCGCCGCCGCCCGCTCGGCCCTGACGGGCTGCGAGCTGGACGCTCCGGCCACGATCGCGGACCTCGCCGCCGCCGCCGCCCTGGGGGCCCAGGAGTCCGTGGTGGAGACCGCGGGCCTGGGGCACGGGCCCGTCGACGCCGGGGGAGCGGCCTCATGCTGCTGTTCACCGCCCTGTCCGACGCCCCTGGCGCCCCGGAGGACGACGGCGCGCCCTCCGCCCTACACCGAGGTCGCCCGGCAGATGCTCACCGACCTGGCCGCCGGCGGCGTCTCCCACACCGCCGAGGCCGACGGCGCGGGCGCCCCGACTTCTCACGGGCGAGTTCGAGGTCATGTACCTGCTGGAGGCCACCGCCCCCAGGCCGCCGAGCTGCGCGGCCAGCTGGAGGAGATCGGCGACTGCGTGGGCGTCGTCGGCACCCCCGACGCCCCTCGGCGTGGGCCTCTACCAGGTCCACGTCCACACAGACACCCCCGGGCCGCCCTGCCCCGCAGGGGCGCGCCCGCCAGGTGTGCGTCCACCACCTCCACCCCACGGCGCTGGCCCTGGCGGCCCCTGGGACGCGGGGATCCGCCCCTGCCCTACGCGAGCCCCTCCCAGGCGGGCGTCGGGCATCGTCGTCCTTCGAGAGGCTCGCCGCCCGCCGGGGCCGCCGCGTGGCCTCCGAGCGCGACAAGTCCATGCGCATGCACCCTCCCAGCAGCGCTTCCGCCCGGCGCCTCCCCGGCCCGGCGCGCCTCCCGGAGGATCCCGGGGCCGACCGCATCGGCGTCATCGTGTCACCCGCGCCCCGGGCTCGTCGAGCAGCTCGCCCGCACCGGCGCCGTCGTCGTCCTGGACCCCGAGCGCGAGGGGATCGTGCGCGCCGCCGGCGACCTGGGCCTGAGCCGGGTCCTCGTCCTGCCCTGCGACGCCGATTCGGCCGCCCGCGCCCACGAGGCCGCCCGGTACCCTGGCGGCGCGCGCCCTGCCCGCGATCATCTCGGGCCCCGCCGGCACCCGCTCGGCGGTCTACAGCACCCGCTCGACGGCCTCGGGCACCGCCTCGGACCCGTTCCCCGGGGCACCCAGCTCCTCGTGTGCGACACCGACGACGAGGCCCGCGTCCTGGCGGCCGCCGTCGCCGTCGCCGGGCAGACCGGCGGGGAGCCCTGTCCGAGCTCGCCCTGCGGGCCGGGCGGGCCGGGGCGACATGCGCACCCTGGCCCTGAGCGGCCCCTGACGCCGAGCCCGACGCCGTCGCCGACGCCATCTCCTCCCTCCTGCGGCCCGACGACGAGCTCCTGACCGTCATCCTCGGCCGCGACGCCCTGCCCGACGTCGGCGACCTCGCCGCCGCCGCCACCCAGCGGGCCGGGGCGCTGGTCGGCGACCCCGGCGCCGTCGAGGTCGTCATCCACGCCGGCGGGCAGGCCCGCCCCGACGTCCTGCTGGCCGTGGAGTAGGGCCGCCCGCAGTGACCGACGACGCGCCCCGCACCGGCCCCGCCCGCGCCCGCCGGGCTCGGTCCCCTCATCGACGCCCCCTGGCCCGGCTGGTGGGCAAGCGCACCGCCGACCGGCTCGCCAAGCAGGGCGTGACCACCGTCGGCAGGCTGCTGCGCCTCCCTGCCGCGACGCTACGACACCTGGGGCGATCTGACTCGATCTGAGCGCGCTGGCCGACGGCGAGCAGGCCACCGTGCAGGTGCAGGTGGTGCGGGCCTTCGCCAGGCGCACGCGCGCCGGCCGCCCGCCCGCCCTCATGGAGGCCATCGTCACCGACGGCGCGGCCAACATGGAGGTGGTCTTCTTCGGCGGCGTGGGCCCTCATGAATCACTACGCCGAGCACTTCTCCCCCGGCACCACCGTGCTGCTGTCCGGGCGGGTCGGCCTCCACCACGGGCGCAAGCAGCTGGCCTCCCCGCGCCTGGAGATCCTCGAGGACATGGACGAGGCCGAGCGGGAGGCCTTCCTGGCCCGCCCCATCCCCATCTACCCCGCCACCGAGTCCCTGCCCGGCCTGAAGGTGGCCAGGATCGTGCGCACAGTCCTGGACCGCCTCGCCCCCGGCGACGTGCCCGAGCCCCTGCCCGAGGCGGTGCGCGCCGCCCACCGCCTCGTCGACGCCCTCACCGCCTACCGCTGGGTCCACCGGCCCGAGGACGCCGGGCAGTGGCGGGCCGCGCGCCGCCGCCTGCGCCACGAGGAGGCCTTCGTCCTCCAGGCGGCCCTGGCCCGGCGCCGCGCCGAGCACGAGGCGACCCGCACCGCCGTCGCCTGGCCCGTGCCCGGGCCCGACTCCCTGCGCTCCGACCTCGACGCCGCCCCTGCCCTTCGCACTGACCGCCGGGCAGGAGCGGGTCGGCTCCGAGCTCGCCGCCGCGCTCGACTCGACCGTGCCCATGCAGCGCCTCCTCCAGGGCGACGTCGGCTCCGGCAAGACGCTCGTGGCCCTGCGCGCCATGCTGCAGGTCGTCGGGGGCGGCGGCCAGGGCGGCCCCTGCTCGCCCCCACCGAGGTCCCTCGCCGCCCAGCACCACGCCTCGCTCGGCTCGCTCCTGGGCCCCTGGCGGCGCCGGCATGCTCGGCGGGGCCGAGCGCGCCACCCGCGTCCACCTGCTGACCGGTTCCACGCCCGCCTCCGAGCGCCGCCGGATCCTGGCCGAGCTCGCCGCCGGGGAGCCGGTCATCGTCGTGGGCACGCACGCCCTGCTGTCCGAGACCGTCCAGATGCCCCTCCTGGGGCTCGTCGTCGTCGACGAGCAGCACCGCTTCGGCGTGGCCCAGCGCGACGCCCCTGCGCGAGCGCGCGCTCGCCGTCGACCCCGCCACCGGCAGACGGCTCACCCCCACCTGCTGGTCGCGACCGCCACCCCATCCCGCGCACGGTCGCCATCGACCATCTTCGGCGACCTGGAGATGACCGTCCTGGACGAGCTGCCCGCCGGGCGCCGCCCGGTGACCACGCACCTGGTGCCCTGGGAGCGCGAGACGTGGGTGGCCGGCATCTGGCGGCGCGCCGCCCGGGAGGTCGCCGCGGGAGGGCGCGTCTACGTCGTGTGCCCCCCGCATCGACGCCACCGGGGAGCCCGGGGCGGGGCCCGCCGATGAGGACGTCGTCGGGACCGACGACGACCTCCTGGACGGGCTCGCCGGCGCCCCGGCCCGGCCCCCGGCCGCCGTGGCCGAGTGGGCCGAGCGCCTGAGGGGCCGAACCCGCGCTGGAGGGCGTGCGCATCGGGACCCTGACCGGCCGCATGGGCCAGGCGGACAAGGACGCCGCCATGGAGGACTTCGCCTCCGGGCGCGCCCCCGTGCTCGTGGCGACCACCGTCGTCGAGGTCGGGGTGGACGTGCCCGAGGCCAGTCTCATGGTCATCCTCGACGCCGACCGCTTCGGCCTGTCCCAGCTCCACCAGCTGCGCGGGCGCGTGGGGCGCGGGGGCGCGAGTCGGTGTGCATCGCGGTCACGGGCGCCGAGGTCGGCTCCCCCGGCCTACCACCGGCTGCGGGCCTTCGCCCGGATCGGCGACGGCTTCGCCCCTGGCCGAGGCGGACCTGGCCCTGCGCAGCGAGGGCAATGTGCTCGGCGCCGCCCAGTCGGGTCGGGCCAGCGACCTGGACCTGCTCAGGGTCACCCGCGACGGGGACGTCATCGCCCAGGCGCGCGTCGAGGCGGAGGCCGTCATCGCCGTCGACCCGGAGCTGAAGGGACCACCGGGCGCTGGCGGCGGCCATCGCGGACCGCCTCGACGAGAGTCCGAGGCCTTCCTGGACCGGGCCTGAGCGGGGCGCCGCCGCGCACGGGCCGCGAGCGTCCGCCCGCCGCCCGTGCGCGGCCGGGGCGACGGCGCCGCGGGCCCCGGCCGTCCGCGGCGGGGCCGACGGCTCTGCTAAGATCCCGCCGCGCGTCGATCTGCGAAGGAGCCCGCCCCGGTGAGTGCGAAGCTGGTGCTGCAAACGGATTTCGGGCTGGTCGACGGCGCCGTCGCGGCCATGTACGGGTCGCCCTCAGCGTGGACGAGACGCTGTCGATCCACGACCTGACCCACGAGATCCCGCCCTTCGACATCTTCGCGGCCTCCTACCGGCTCTACCAGACGACGAGCCATTGGCCCGCCGGCACGGTCTTCGTCTCCGTCGTGGATCCGGGCGTGGGCTCGGACCGCCGCAGCGTCGCCGTGCGGACCGACGGCGGGCACATCGTCATCACCCCGGACAACGGCACGCTCACCCATCTCGCCCGCTACATCGGGATCCGTCAGGCGCGCGAGATCGACGAGGACGTCCACGCCCTGGCCGGCAGCCGGGAGAGCCACACCTTCCACGGCCGCGACATCTACGCCTACACTGGGGCGCAGCCTGGCCGGCGGGCGGATCTCCTTCGAGCAGCTCGGCGGGCCCCCTGCCCCCGGCCGAGCTCGTGCGACTGCCCCTGGGCGAGGTCGTCGTCGGCGACGGGGAGATCACCGGGACCATCGATATCCTGGACATCCGCTTCGGGTCGCTGTGGACCAATATCCCGGCCGACTCCTTCAGGGCGCTGGGGGTGGACTCGGGCGACTTCGTCCGGGTCTCCATCCGCGAGAACGGCAAGCTCCGGTACCAGAACCAGATGCCGTTCACGCGGACCTTCGCCGGCGTCTCGGTCGGGGAGCCGCTGGTGTACGTCAACTCCCTGCTCAACATCGGCGTCGCCGTCAACCAGGACTCGTTCTCGGAGCTGTACCACATCGGCACCGGGATCGCGTGGAAGATCAGTCTCGGCAGCTGTGGGCGCCGCCGCCCCGGGCGCGCCGACGGCGGGGCGGCCGGTTCACCGGCGCGCGGCCCCGTCGGGCTCGGCGGGCGCGTCGGGCTCAGCAGCACGTCGGCCCCATCGGGCGCGTCGGTCCCGCCGGGCTCGGCGAACCACACGCGCGTCTCGCCGTACCTCTTCTCGCCGAATCGTCTCAGCCCCCGCGGGCCAGACCGGCTCGGGGAGCGGGCCGAGCGCTCCAGGACGACGACGGCGCCCGGCGCCAGCCACGGATCCCGGCGCTGGACCAGGGGCGCGAGCATGGCGGCGACGCCCGCCTCGTCGAGGTCGTAGGGCGGGTCGATGAGCACCAGGTCCATCAGGGGCGAAGGCGGGCCCGGCCAGGAAGCTCGTCGCCTTCGCGCAGGCTCGCCCGCACGCCGCGCAGGCCCAGGGCGCGGATATTGCCCGGCACACCGCGACGGCGGTGCGCGAGGAGTCCACCAGCACCACTCGCCGGCGCCGCGGCTGGCCGCCTCCAGACCCAGCGCCCCCGAGCCCGCGCACAGGTCGAGCACGCGGGTGCCGTCGAGCGCCCCTGTAGTGCTCGAGCCTGCCGAAGAGGGACTCCCGGACGCGCTCGGAGGTCGGGCGCGTGCCGCGGCGGGGCACCTCGATCCGGCGTCCCCGACCGACCCGGCCACGATCCTCGTCATGGCCCAGACCCTACGCCGGACCCGCGCCCCGTCGTCGGCCCGTCAGCTCTGCACGGACCAGAACTCGACCCTGCTCGCTCCCCGCGCCGCGCTCGACGAAGTCCTGCGCCACGGTGCGCCTCGCGCCGCGGTGGGCGGGCTCGATGAATACCTCCACGTCGTCGGGGAGGGCGGCCGGACCCGCGGCCAGGGCCCCCTGCGGTCCCTGGCGCCCCCCAGGCCGTGGATTGCTCCACGCAGATGCAGGCGGTCAGCAGCGCCAGGCTCACGGAGGTCAGGATGGCGATCGTCTGGGCGACGCGGCGGGCGGTGCGCAGCGAGGGGAGTTCACCTGGTCGGCGCGTCGACGGCGAAAGAATTGAAGACGTTGAGAGGTCACGAGATACTCCGGAAAAGCTGATTCGAAGACTTTGTGGAAATGTGCGAGAATGCGAGGGCGCGAGTCAGGAGTGCCGTGGAAGAGGGTCGCGCGAAGACGAGGGGCGCTGACGGGCGCGTCCCGGCGCGCGACGGCGGTGCGGACCGGGACGGCATGGAGTGCGACTGCACGACCGCGAGGGCGCAGCCCGGCCAGGGTCGGGCGCGCGCGGTCGTCAACATCACTGACAACGGCGATACGAGGGTCGTGCGGCAGAAGTCGCCGGTCGCGGCGGGGGACGTCGAGGAAGCTGCCTGATCCTGGACTGAGCCATGTCTACTCCGTGTCGACCGGGCTCCGGTGCGCGGCGCCGGGACCGGTCGGTCAATATGTCGGGTTGCGATGGATGAGCCCACTGTAAGGAGGGGCGCGCCCAGGATGCAAGCAAAACGGGGAGCCGTGTTGCGGGCCGCGGGTCGGCGGGGTCGGCGTCGTCACACGGGCGGAGCGGGCCGGTCCTCGGCGCGCGTCCCGCCTCCGCGCGGCCCGCCCGCTAGCGTGCTGCCATGACGCTCGCCGTGTACCCCGGAACCTTCGACCCGATCACCCTCGGGCACGTCGACGTCGTCACCCGCGCCCGCACCGTCTTCGACGGGTCGTCGTCGGCGTCGCCCACAACGCCGCCAAGCGCGGCCGCCACCTGTTCGGCCTCGACGAGCGCCTGGAGCTGGCCCGCGCCTCCCTGGCCCATCTGAGCGGGGTGGAGGTCGACGTCGTCCCCGGGCCCCTGGCCGACTACTGCCGCGAGCGCGGGGCGGAGGCGATCGTCAAGGGCCTGCGCAACGGCACGGACCTGAACGCCGAGGTCCCCATGGCGCTGCTCAACCGCGATCTGGGCGGGCCGGAGACGGTCTTCCTGGCGCGGCCGGCGCCCACGCCCGCGTCTCCTCCTCCCTGGTCAAGGACGTGGCCGGGCACGGCGGCGACGTGTCCGGGCTCGTGCCCGCCGCCGTGCTGGCGGCCCTCGAGCGCGAGCTCGCCCTCGCCGCGGCCCGCCCGCCGGCCGGGCGACCCTGACCACCTCAACGCCATCTGGAAGGATGAGACCGTGACGACCAGCCGTGACGCGGGAGAGGACCTCCTGCGCATCCTCGATGAGCTCGACACCCTCATCGCCTCGGCGCGCTCCATGCCCATGAGCGCCTCCGCGATCGTCCACCGCCAGGACGCCCTCGAGCTCATTGAGAAGGCCCGCGAGTCCGTCCCGAGGGCGGTGCGCCGCGCCGAGCAGATCGTGGCCGACGCCGACGCGGTCCTCGCCCAGGGGAAGGCGGAGGCCGAGAGGATCGTCCTGCGCGCCCAGGAGGAGGCCGAGCGCCTGGCCGCCAGCGAGAACGTGGTGCGCATGGCCAATGACCGCGCCGACGCGATCGTCAGCACCGCCGAGAGCGCGCCGGGGCGCTGCGCCGGGGCGCCGACGAGTACTCCGACCGGTCCCTGGCCTTCCTGGAGGCGGAGATCAGCCGGCTCGCCGAGCAGGTCAGGGCGGGGCGCGAGGTGCTCGCGGGCAGGCTCGGCGGCGCCCAGAACGGCGAGGGGCGCGAGCGCTCCCAGGAGTCCTCGCGCCGCTTCGCCGGGTGGTCGGTGGACCCGACCGCCTCGCGCTGACCCCCTGGCCGCCCCCGGCTCCCGCTCGGGCGCCCGACGCCGGTAGATTCACCCGCGAAGGCCCGCGCCCGGCGGCGGCCCCGGACCAGGAGGAAGATGTGACCGGACCTCGTCGTCGATATCGTGGACCTGCTCCCGCTCCAGCGGCGCCGCGAAGACCGTGCACTGCCGGGCGCCCGCCCCTCGCGGGCCTGGGCACGCCGGTCATCGGCGTGCCGGAGGGCTCGCCGATCCTTCTCGACGCCACCCTGATCTCCATCGGAGAACGGGGTCCTCGTGCGCGCCGGCGCGCGGGTGCGCGTGCACGGCGAGTGCGTGCGCTGCCTGCGCGACCTGGACGAGGAGCGCACGGTGGACTTCGACGAGCTCTCACCTCCTGCCCGGGGCGGCGGCCGCCCAGCTCGAGGAGGGGGACGAGGAGGCCGCGGACCTCTTCCTCGTGGGCGAGACCGACTCGACCTCGAGCCCGCCCTGCGCGACGCCCTGATCCTGGGCCTGCCCCCAGCGGCCCCTGTGCCGCCCTGACTGCCTGGGGCTGTGCCCCGGCTGCGGCGAGAGGATGGAGGACCTGCCCGAGGGCCACGCCCACGAGGTGATCGATCCGCGCTGGTCCGCGCTGGCGGGGCTGTTCGACGGCGATGCCGGGGCGGGGACGGGCCCGGACGACGCCGTCGGCGGCGACGGGAGCGGCGAGAACAGCGACGGCGGAATGACGGTGCCGGGCGATGGCGGGGATGCCGCGACGGCGGGGCCGTCGGCGGCGGGAGGTGCGGGCCTGATGCCGGGGTCCCGCAGTCCCGGCGCACGCCGCCCCCGGCGCGCGCGGGACGTCGAGTCCCTCGTCTTCCGGTGGGGGCGCAGATCGACCCGGCGCTGCTGGACCTGGCCCTGACCCACCGCTCCTGGGCCCACGAGAACGGCGGCCTGCCCACCAACGAGCGCCTGGAGTTCCTGGGGACTCGGTCCTGTCCATCGTGGTGACGGAGAACCTCTACCGCACCCACCCCGACGCCCCTGAGGGCCAGCTCGCCAAGATGCGGGCGGCCACCGTCTCCGAGCCCGCGCTGGCCGCCGTCGCCCGCGACCTGGGGGTGGGGAGTTCATCAAGCTCGGCAAGGGCGAGGCCCTGTCCGGCGGCAGGCGGAAGGACTCGATCCTGGCGGACACGGTCGAGGCGCTCATCGGGGCCGCCTACCTCACCCACGGGACTGGAGCCGACCCGCGAGGTCGTCACCCGCCTGGTCTCCCGCTTCCTGTCCGCCGCGCCCACGCGCGGCGCGGGAGCTGGACTGGAAGACGAGCCTGCAGGAGCTGACCGCCGCCCACCACCTGGGCAGCCCTCCTACGAGGTCGTCGGCGAGGGCCCGGACCACAGGCGGGTCTTCACGGCCACGGCGCTGGTCGACGGGCGGGTCCTGGGCCGGGGGACCGGCTCGTCGAAGAAGACGGCCGAGCACGACGCCGCCGAGGCCGCCTACGCGGAGCTCCTGGCGAGTCACGGCGACGGCGGACTCGACCTGCCCGGCGTCAACGAGGCCCTGCGCGCCGACCTGGGCCTGCCCGCGCCGACGGCGCCCCCGACGCCCCGGCGCTGACCCGGACCTGCCGACCCCGGCCCGACCCGCGCACCGGTCCGGGCCGCCCCGGCGCCGATAACGTCCTCCACGCCGCCTCCGACCGATCCGGCGCCGATCCGGACCCGCGGCCGTGAGCCGGCCGCGGACCCGCGGGGGCGCGCCGTGCCTGAGCTGCCGGAGGTCGAGGCGGTGCGGGCGGACTGGCCCTGTCACGTCCTGGGGCGCGCGTCGAGCGGGTGGAGATCTTCGACGCCCGGCCGCTGCGCCGGCAGGCCAGGGGACCCGGGGCCTTCGTCCGGGGCCTGGAGGGACCGGGTGCTCACGGCGGCGGTGCGGCGCGGCAAGTTCCTGTGGCTGCCGCTCGACGACGGCGCGGCGCTGGTCGCGCACCTGGGCATGAGCGGACAGCTGCTCGTGCGCACCGCCGCCCCGGCCGGCACTGTCACTGGCCCGCCCGGCGCTGACCCGTCCGGCATTGACCCGGCTGGCGCTGACCCGCCCGGCGCCGGGCGCCCGGGGCGATGGCGGGGGCTCCCCTGAATGCCGATCTCCCGGCGCTCGACGACGCGCCGCCCCCGGACCTGACGGCCGCGCGCGCCCTGACCCTGGTGCGGGACCCTGTCGCTGCGCCCCCGGCACCTGCGAGGTGCGCCTGCACCTGGGCCCCCGCCCGGGCGACCCGGCGACCGGCGCGGACGGGCCGGTCGCCGCCCTCGACCTGGTCGATCAGCGCATGCTGGGCGGCCTGCACCTGGCGCCCCTCGTGCCCACGGGCCGACGGCGCCCCCGGGAGCCGGGGGCGACGAGGCGCCCTCCTGCCCGCCAGCGCGCCACCCATCGCCCGGGACCTGCTCGACCCCATCTGGACGAGGCCGGCGTCGTCGGCCGCATGCGCTCCTCCCGCCGGGCCGTCAAGACCCTGCTGCTCGATCAGGGGATCGTCTCGGGGATCGGCAACATCTACGCCGACGAGGGCCTGTGGGCCGCCCGCGTCCACGGGCTGCGGCGCGGTGAGAGCTCGGCCCGCGCGTGACCGCCCGGATCCTGCGCGAGACCGCGGGAGTGATGCGCCGCGCCCTCGAAGTCGGCGGGACGAGCTTTGACGCCCTCACGTCGACGTCGAGGGGCGGCCGCTCTTCGCCCGCCAGCTCGCCGTGTACGGGCGCGCGGGCCTGCCCTGCCGGCGCTGCGGGACGCCGCTGCGCTCGGAGGCGATCGGCGGGCGCAGTCACGCCTTCTGCCCGCGTTGCCAGACCCGCCCCCGCTCGCGCCCGTGACCGATCGCCGCCGGTTCCGGTCCGAGGTCGTCTTTCCCTCTGCTACGCCCTTTGACCCTTCACTGTACGGGAAGAAGAAGCGTAGTGGAGGGCGGAGGAGCGTAGCAGGGGAAAAAGGCGTATGAACGTCCCGACGTCGTCTTGGGGCCCCGCGGGCGACCGGCCGGTGGCGGGTGGCCCGAGGCGAAAAAGGTGGCGGCGCATCACTCGGGTGCGCGGCAGCTCTGCCTCACGGGGATGGCGTCGTGCGCCACTTCGGGACGGGGCGCCTGATGGGGGTGAAAGATATGCGGCGGCCACCTTTTGGGTCCCGCATCAGGACTCGGCCCTTTTCACCGGCCTGGACCGCCCCAGATCACATCCCGTGCGCCTCACGCACCTCATGGGTCCCGTGTTCCACGCGTCCGGGAGGAGCGGTGCGGGTGCGGTGCGAGAAATGGCGCTGCTGGGAGGATCGTTCCGCCCACACTCGTCGGCCGTTTCGTGGGAACCGCGGAATCATGCGGAAATCGCCAGGTGCGCCCGGTGCGTCGGCCCTGAACGATCCTCCCGCAGCGCCAGAACCGGAATCCGATGGGGTCGAAGAGCGCCCTCGGGCCCGCCGACGCGGACCGACCCGCCCGAGATCGCGGGCCCGCCGCCCAAAGGTGTCTGGCCGGTCCGGAGGACCCGCCGCGAGCCGATCCGCCCGCTGACGCGAACCCTGGCCCCGCCCCGGCCGCGACCGACCCCTGCGGAGAGGGGCGCGAGAGACTTGCCGGGGCGGAGCGGGAGGGTATCTGAACACGTTCATAAATGAACGTGTTCAGAAAAGCGACTCGAGATGACCAAACGGGACAGGACCGAGGCCGCGGTCCTGGCGGGAGGCCGGGCAGGCTCTTCGCGCTCCGGGGCTTCGCCGCCACATCCGTGCGGGACATCGCCGCCGCCGCGGGGGTGTCCGTGGGCACCGTCGTGTCCGTGGGCGGCAAGAGCGAGCTGTTCCTGCGGTGCATGGAGGAGCTCGCCACCGCCGACGCCCGCGCGCGCTGGGTTCTGCAGGACGACGCCCGCGCCGGACTGCGGGCCTTCGTGACGAACGCGCCCGGCCTGAGCCGGAGCGGGGCAGGCGACCCTGTCCCGCGACTACCTCGCCGCGCTGCTCGCCTCCCCGCCCAGCCCCCGGCAACGCCGAGCGACTCGACGCCGTCGTCGCCGATCTCACCGCCCGCTGGGCCGACCGCCTCGGGCTCGCCCCGGACGATCCGGGGCCGCCCTCGCCGCCCGCTCCTTCTACCTCTGCTTCGTCGGATGCGTCTTCTCCGTCGCCTGCGGGCAGATGACCCGCGCCGACGCCGTCGGCCCTCCCTCGCTCGCTCATCGACGACCGGGATGGGACGGGGAGCGCGGGGCCCGGCGATGACCCACGTCCTCGTCGCCATCGGGTCCATGGGGACCTGCGGCCCCAGCTCGCTCTCGCGGGGCCCTGCGGGCGGAGGGCGCCGACGTCCTCCTGCTCGGCCTGGAGGACTACGCCCCACTCGCGGCCGACAGCGGCGTTCCCTTCCGCGACGTGGGAACCCGCCTCATGGGCCCGGTCTCCCGCCCCTCCTCGCCCGGGCCGCCAGGGGGAGCCAGACGATCGGCGCGCTACTCGTGCGCCGCTGGCTCCACGACAGCGCCGGGGCCATCGCCCGAGCCCTGGCGCGGGCGGTTCACCCGGGGGACCACCTCGTCACCGGCATCCTCGGCCTGGCCGCCTGCCGCCTCCTGGCCCGACGGCGCGGCTGCGGCTCACCGAGCTCGCCCTGGCGCCGACGCTCCCCACGGCCTTCGCCGATTCCTCGTCGGCGCGCCCCGGGCCGGACGCAGCCGGATCAACGCCGCGTACTCCCGCGCCGTGCGCCGCGGCTCGGTGACGATGGGACTGCCGATCGCCCGCGCCCTGGACCGCTCGGGCGCCGGGCGAGCCCGTCGGGGCGGCCGGGCGCGGGGAGGGCGGGGAGACCGGAGGGATCATCGTGGCCTGCTCCCCCGTCTCGTGCCCCGCGCACCGGACTGGCCGACCGGCACCCGCTGCACGGGGTCACCTGGTGCTGGAGATGCCCGAGTGGCGGCCGCCGTCGTCCCTGCTGCGTGCCTCGACTCCGGCGAGCCGCCCGTCTACGTGGGCTTCGGCTCCGTGCCCGTGAGGGAGCCGGCGGGGGAGGTCGCCCGCTGGGCCGAGGCCGCCCGCCGCGCGGGACGCGGGCGCTCTGTACCCGGCGGCGGGCTTCACGGACTGGGACCGGGACTACGGCGAGCACGTGCACCTCGTGCGCTTCACCCCGCACGACTGGCTGCTGCCCCGCACGGCGGCCGCGGTCCACCACGGGGGAGCCGGGACGACGCACGGGGCCCTGGCCGCGGGCGTGCCCCAGGGCGTCATCCCCTTCTCCCTGGACCAGCCGTACTTCGCCCGCCGGGTCGCGGCGCTGGGCCTGGGGCCCTGGCGGGCTCGACCCGGGGCGGACCGACGTCGAGGGCCGACCCGGATCCTCACGGGCCTGACCCGGGGCGAGCGGGCGGAGGGCTATCGCCGCCGCGCCCTGCGAGGCCGCCCGCGCGGTGGAGCGGGAGAACGGGCGCGGACCGCGGCCCGATCCTCCTGGGCTCCTGACGGCGGCAGAGGGCCGAGCGGGCAGCAGCGGGACGGTCCGCGGTGGGAGGGGCGGGGCGAAGACGGGTCCGCGGTGCAAGGGCGGGCGGCGCAGCGGCGGGAAAGACGCAGGCGGCGCCGAACTTGTGACGTAGGTCCCCATCGCTGCTAGGCTCGGAGCATGCCCAGCCCCACCGCCTCCGAGACCGTCCAGGGTCATGATCGTCGACGATCACGAGATCGTTCGCCGCGGCATCGCTGAGATCATCGATCGGGCCGATGGCCTCGAGGTCGTCGCCGAGGCCGGCGGTCAGGCGGAGGCCCTGCGCCGGGCCGAGCTCGTGCGCCCTGACGTGGTCCTCGTCGACCTCCAGCTGCCCGACGGCACCGGCATCGAGCTCATGCACGAGATGCGCGAGACCGTCCCGGCGCCCTGCCGATCGTCCTGACCTCCTTCGACGACGACGAGGTCTCTGGCGGAGGCCCTGGAGGCCGGGGCCCGCGCTCACCTGCTCAAGACCGTCCACGGCGCCGAGATCAGCGACGTCGTGCCGCCGTCGCCTCCAGGCGCGTGCTCCTGGACGAGCGCACCGTCACCCGCCGCGCGCCGACCACGACGACCCGACCGCCGAGCTGACCAACGCCGAGCGCAAGGTCCTCGACCTCATCGGCGACGGCCTGTCCAACCGGGAGATCGGCGAGCGCCTGGGCGTGGCGGAGAAGACGGTGAAGAACCACATCACCTCGCTGCTGGCCAAGATGGGGCTCCAGCGCCGCACCCAGGTCGCCGCCTGGGTCGCCGGCCAGAGGCCTCCGGCTGGCGCATCCCTGAGCCGCCCGGCTTCGAGGGCGGCACTGGGCCGAGGACGGCGCCGGGGCGCCGGACCGGCCCCTGCTCGGCCCGCGCGCCGGCGCGCGCCTGCTGCCCGCTGGCCCCGGGCCTCCTTGCCCGGGCGCGGTCAGTTCTGCCCCGACCCGGCTCGGTCCGGGCCCGGCCTGCCCGTCAGCGGCGCCCGCCAGGTGAAGCACGTCCGCGGCGCGTCCCGTCGGTAGGCGCCCGCGGGCCGATGACGAAGGTGCCCCCTGTGCCGCCGGGCCCGCTCGGCCATATTGGCGGTGCCCGAGCGGCGCGTCACCTGGGGTCCACGCCCACGCCGTCGTCGCGGCAGACGATCTCCACGGCGGGCTCCGGCGCCCGGGCCCTGGCGGGCGGCGGGACGTCGGCGCCCCGGGCACGACTCCGCTCAGCACGACGTCGACGGTCACCGAGGAGGCGGGCGTGGCGGGCCACATTGCTCAGGCCCTCGCGGACCACGGCGACCATGTCGTCGGCGATGTCGGGGTCGACGGCGGCGTCGACGGCGCTGATGAGCTCGTCCTCCTCCGCCCGCCCGGCCAGCGCCAGCGCCCGCCCGTCGACGCTGAGCAGCAGGGAGGGGGCGAACCCGAGCAGCGTGCGGGCCAGCGAGGACTCCCGGCGTAGGCGCTCGACGAGGCTGACGTCCGTCGTCGGTCGCGCAGGGAGCGCACGATGGAGCGGATCTGGCCGACCGAGTCGTCGACGGCGGCCAGCGAGGAGTCCAGCACCCGGCACACCACGTCCACCTGGTCGGGCGCCCCGCCCGCCGAGCTCAGGCGCTCGCGCGCGGAGGAGATCTGCATGCCGGCGGCGAACAGCTGCTGGATCGCCAGATCGTGCAGGTCGCGGGCGATGCGGGCGCGCTCGTCGAGCAGCGTGGCCATCTCCCGGGCGTGCTGGGCGTCGGCCAGCTCGAAGGCCATGGTCGCCTGCCCGGCGACGAGCTCGGCGATCTCCAGGTCCTGGTCGGTGAAGGTGGGGGCGCCCTGCTCGCGCAGCAGGGAGGATGACGCCGACGCCGCGGCCCCGGTGCAGCATCGGGGCGTACAGGGCCGGCCCGAAGCGCGCCAGCGGCTCCACCAGCAGGTCGCAGGCCCCCCAGGCCTCGTGCAGGGAGGGCACCGTCAGGCCCGTCTGCTGGTCCAGGGTGCGCAGGGCCCGGCCCCGCGCGGGGAAGAAGGTGCCGATGAGCTCGGAGGCGTGGGCGCCGTCGGCGATCTCGCAGGCCCAGGCGTCCCCGACGCTGGGCAGGATGAGGGCGACGGTGTCGGCGTGGGCGACCTCGCGGATCCGGCGGGCCACCGGGATCAGGGCGTCGTCCTCCTCCGCCCCGGACAGCAGCAGCGTCGTCAGCTCCTGGGACACGGCCATCCACTGCTCGCGGCTGCGGGCCTCGCGGTACAGGCGGGCGTTCTCCACGGCGATGGCGGCGGCCTGCGCCAGGGTCTGGACGGTGGTGACGTCCCCGCAGGTGAAGCCGCCGGGCTTGTCGCACAGGTACAGCCGCCCGTAGCCCTGGTGGTGGGCGCGCAGGGGCGCGGACAGGATGCAGCCCGGGTCCTCGCCCTCGATGACGCCGGTGAAGGCCGTCGTGGCGCTCAGGTCGTTGACGATGACGACGCCGTCGTCGCGGGGCCGGCCCAGGAGCGTGTCCAGGTGCTCGGGGCTGGCGCTGGCCGGTCCGGCCGAGACGGGCCGCGAGCGCCGGCCGGTGGTGCGGCTGCGCCCGTAGACCGCGATGGTGCCCCAGGTGGCGCCGGTGAGCGAGCAGGCGGACTCGACCAGGGCGCGCAGGGCCCGGGGGACCTGGAGGGAGCTGGTCAGCTGGAGCGAGGCCCGCAGGAGCTCGACGGCGGAGTCGTCCAGGGCGCCCGCGCGGCGGAGCGCTCGCGGGTCGAGCCCAGCCGGTCGACGTGGACGGCGAAGGCCAGCGGGCCCACGCCCGCCGGGTCGTCCGCCGGGGGCCCGAGGGCAGCGGGCAGGACCAGTTCGTCGTCGCCCGGGCCGGGAAGATCTCGATCCTGGGGCGCCGGTCCGGAGCGCGAAGTTCCGGGTCGCGGTTCCGGGGTCGCAGGCTCCCGCCGCCCGCCCGGGGCGTCGGGGCGGGGCGCGCCGGTCCGTCGTGTCGCTCATTGTCCTCCTGGGACAGGGCCCATCGGTAGGCGTCGTCGTGGTCGGCCAGGGCCGCGTGGGTCCCGCGGCGCAGCACCCCTGGCCGGCCGGTCCGGGGCGGGCGCCCCATGACGAGGACCCGGTCGGCGCCGGCCAGGGCGGACAGGCGGTGGGTGACCAGCAGGACGCCGCGGGAGGCGTCGGCGTCGAGCAGGTCGGCCACGAGGCGGTCGGCCGTGGCCGCGTCCAGGTGCTCGCCGGGCTCGTCCAGGAGCATGAGGGGGGCGGGGCCGCCAGGGCGCGGGCGAGCAGGAGCGACGGCGCTCGCCGCCGGACAGGGGTCGTGGCGTCGGGGGCCGATCTCGGTGTCCAGCCCCTCGGGGAGGGCGTCAGCCACGGCCCGAGCCCGGCGCGCTCGAGCAGGGCGGCGGCCTCGGGGCGGCTGACGGATCCGCGGGCCACGCGCAGGTTCTCCAGGACGGAGGTGGAGAAGACGTGGGCGTCCTCGGCGGTGAGGCTGACCCGCCCGGCGACCTCGCCGCGCGCCGCGCCCCAGGGGGCGGCCCGTCCAGGGTCAGCTCGCCCGCCCGGGGCCGGAGCATGCGGCCAGGGTGAGCAGGAGCGTCGTCTTGCCGATGCCGGAGGGGCCGACGACGGCCAGCCGGTCGCCGGGGCCCAGGTCCAGGTCGATGCCCTCGGCCACGACGGGGCCGCCGGGCCAGCCCACGGCCAGGTCGCGGGCGCGCAGCCGGCTGCCGGCGGGCGGGGCGGGGGCAGGGGACGCGCTGGCCGGCGGCGCTCGCCTCGGCGCGGTCGGTCAGCTCCACGATCCGCACCGCCGCCCCGGCCGAGGCGATGAGCTGACGGCGGCGGGGCCCAGGCCGCGGTGGCCTGAAGGCGGACAGGGGCACCAGGACGATGACGGGCCAGCCACACCCGTCCAGGGCGCCGGAGGCGACGGCGGGCAGGCCTGTGAGCACGCCGCCGAGCACGGCCAGGCTCGCGGCGGCCGCGTCGACGGCGGCCGCGGCGGCGGCCGGGCGCGCGGCCCGGTCGCGGGCGGCGGCCAGCCGCGCCCAGGTCCTCCAGGTCCTCCATGACGGCGGGCATGCGGCCGCCACGCTCAGCTCGCCGCCGCTTTCGAGCGCGGTCAGCAGCGCGGCGGACAGGTCGGCGGCCCTGCTCGGTGCGGGGCGAGCTCGGCGGCGCGGGCCGAGCGCATCGTCACCAGGGGGCCGGGCGATCCCGGCCAGCAGCAGGCAGGCGCCCAGGGCGAGGCCGGGCGGGCGGGTGGATCAGCCCACCGCCAGGCCGAGAGCGCCGGTGCCCGCCGCGACGGCGGCCGCAGCCAGGCGCGCACCACCAGGTCGCCCACGGCGTCGACGTCGGCGCCCACGCGGGCGAGCACGTCGCCGCGGCGCAGGCCCGCCACGACGTCGGCGCGGGAGGCGGCCAGGGCCTCGTACAGGCGGGTGCGCAGGGCGGCCATGCCGCGCAGGGCCGTGTCGTGGGAGACGAGGCGCTCGCAGTAGCGCAGCACCGCGCGGCAGATGCCGAACAGGCGCACCATGACCGGGGCGACGCCCAGGGCGACGAGGTCGGGCATCCGGGAGGCTCGGGCGATGAGCCAGGCGGCCGTTCCGGACAGGGCGATGGCGCTGGCCAGTCCGAGGGTCCCGATCAGCACGGCCAGGGCGAAGCGGGCGCGGTCGAGCCCGAGCAGGCGCACGGCGCGGCGCAGGGCGCGCGCTCGACGGGGTCAGGACCGCGCTCACGTCCCCGCCCCTGCCGGCCTGGGGGCGCTCACGCGCCCACTGCCCCGCGTGGTCCCGCCCGTGTTTTCCTCGGCCCGGGCCGCCGTCCGGCTCGGGGGCGGAGCGGACCTCGATGACGTCGTCGGCCACGGGCCAGCAGCGCCCGGCGGTGGGCGACGACCACGATGGTGCGGCTGGCCTCGCGCAGGCGGCGACGCCGGCCAGGACGTGGGCCTCGGCGGCGGCGTCGAGGTGGGCGGGTGGGCTCATCCAGGACGACGAGCGGGGCGGGGGAGGCGAGCGCGCGTCAGGGCCAGGCGCTGGCGCTGGCCGACCGACAGTCCGGCGCCGCCGTGGCCGATGCGGGTGTCCCAGCCTCGGGCAGGGCGGCGACGACCTCGTCGAAGCTGGTAGGCGCGTGCGCCGCCTCGAGCTCGGGCGGCACGGGGATCCCGGGCGCGGCGGGCAGGGGCTGGCCTGCCGCGGCCCGGGCCAGGGTGCCGGGGGCGATGGCGGGGGCGCTGGGGACCCAGGCGACCTGTTCCCACCCAGGAGGCGGGTCGATGCGGCCAGGTCCACGGCCCGCCCCTCGGGCAGGACGAGCACCCTGGGCCGCCGTCGGGGGCGAGCAGCCGAGCAGGACCTGGGAGGCGGTCGTCTTGCCGGCGCCGGAGGGCCAGCCAGGGCGACCAGGCGCCCGGGCGGATGGTGGTGCTGAGCCCGGCGGGCGCCGGCGCCGCGGCGGTCACGGACAGGTCCTCGATGCGGATGGCGGCGCGGCTCAGGTCCGGCGGGCAGGTCGCCGCGCTCCGGGCGGGGGCGTCCAGGATCTCGAAGACCGCGTCGGCAGCGGCCACGCCGCTGGCCGAGGCGTGGAAGTGGAGGCCGACCCGGCGCAGCGGCTGGTAGACCTCCGGGGCGATCATGATGACGAGCAGGCCGGTGGCCGGGTCCATGCGCCCGAACAGGAGCCGCAGGCCCACCTCGACGGCGATGATCGCCACCGACAGGGTCGTGATGAACCTCAGGACGGCGCCGGACAGGAAGGCGACGCGCAGGGTGGCCATGGTGGTGCGGTTGTAGGCGCGGCCGAGCCGCTCGATGCGCGCGTGCCCGGCCGATCTCGCGGCCCAGCGCCTTGAGGGTGGCAGCAGTCCGGCCACCGGTCGAGGACCTGGGGCCCCAGGCGCTCCATCGCCGCCAGCCGTTCGGCCGAGTGCTGCCGGGTCAGGCGCCCGATGAGGACTGGCGAAGACGGGGATGAGGGGATGGTGAGCGGCCACGGCCAGGGTCGAGGCGCGTCCTGGAGGAGCATGACCAGGGCGGTGAGGGGGTGAGGGTGGAGGCCAGGATCAGCTGGGGCAGGTACCGGGTGAAGTAGGGCTCCAGGTCGTCCAGGCCGCGGGTGAGCACGGTGGCGGTCCGGGCGGCGTTGACGGCCTGCTAGCGGGGGTCCGAGCGCCGCCGCGGCGCCACGACGCGCCGGCGCAGTTCGATGATAGGTGCGGTCGCGGCCCGGTGGGCGCGCGACTCCTGGAGGTGCAGGATGCGGCGCGGGCGGCGACGACCGCGGCCAGCCCGCATCAGGGGAGGCGGTTCCGGCGCCCGCCGCCCCCGCCATGAGGGGGCGACGATGCGGGAGATGAGCCAGGCCTGGGCGACGACGAGGCCGGCGATGAGCACGCCGGTGACCGCGGTGGTGGCGATGTCGCGTGGGCGGCCTGCGCGTAGCGCGCGCAGTCGGGGGTCCAGTGGCTTCACGCCCACAATGTGCGTCTGGGACCGTGGTCCCAGTCGAGTGGCCTGAGAGCGGGCGGCGGCCGTCAGTAGCCGATGACGGCCTCCGGCTGGGAGGAGTCGCGCATCCTGGTCGCAGGCCGCCCTCGTCGGGGTTGATGGCCTCCGCGCTGATGCGCGCCCGGAGAAGACCTTTTGCAGCCCCTCACGCGTGTAGAGCAGCACGCCCGGCACGAAGACCGCGGCCGCGATCGTCATAATGAGCAGCGTGGCGTCCGCCGAGGCCGCCTGCGCGATGGTCAGCGAGTAGGCGCCGTCGATCGACGAGCGCATGACGGGGGCGCCATGGCCGCGAAGATGAACGCGACGGCGCAGGCGATGCCGGGCCAGGTAGCGCGCGAAGGCCGGGCCCTGTCCGGCCCGCGCGGGGTCAGCGCCAGGGAGGCGGTCAGGCTCACCGCGGTCAGGACCAGCGGCGACCCAGGCGGCGGCGTTGAGAGGCCAGCTGCGCCCACAGGGCCCACGCCGCGGTGACGGCGGTCGAGGCGGCGGCGCAGGCGCGGGCCAGGGGCGCTCGGCCCTGCTCGGACAGGGGCGCCGCGGGTCTTGAGCGCCGTGAAAGAGCGCGCCGTGGGTGAGGAACAGCAGGCAGGTGACCGCCCCGCCCAGGAGGGTGAAGGGGGTCAGCAGGCTGAAGAAGCCGCCGGTCAGCTGCTGGGAGGCGCCCCTGAGGAGCGTGTGCGCGGGCACCCGGGCGGGATCGACGACGGCGCCGTCGGCGGTGCGCACCACCTCGATGCGCATGCCCTGGACGAGGTTGGCGAAGGCGACGCCCCACAGGACGGAGGGGATCCAGGCGCTGATCGTGTGGGCCCAGTCCCAGGCGTCGCGCCAGGCCCGGGAGTTGATCTTGCTGCGCCACTCGATGGCGCAGACGCGCACGATCAGGCACAGCAGGATGAGGAACAGGGCGAGGTAGGCGCCGGAGAAGAGGGTCCCGTACCACTCGGGGAAGGCGGCGAAGGTGGCGCCGCCGGCGGTCAGCAGCCACACCTCGTTGCCGTCCCAGTGGGGCTGCCGAGGTGCGGACCATGGCGCGGCGTCTCGCGCGTCGCGCCCGAGTGATCTCAGGAGCATACCGACCGAAGTCGAAGCCCTCCAGGGGCTGCAGGTAGCCGGTCCACAGGACGGCGATGAGGATGAACCAGACGATGGGCAGCGTCACGACGATATTCTCCTCGCCCGCGTGTCAGTACTGAAGGACAGGACTGGGCGCGGCCCTGTCCCTGGTCGTCGCGGCGTCCGCCGGCGGGGGTGCGCACGCCCTCGCGGATGTAGCGGCGCAGGAGCAGGTACCACACGGCGCCGAGCGCGGCGTACAGGAGGGTGAAGACGATCATGGAGGTGAGCACCGCGGCGGGCGAGACGACCGTGGACACGCTGTCGGCGTGAGCATGCGGACCTGGGAGGCCGGGTCCGCCAGGTTAGGGGCGACCACCCAGGGCTGACGGCCGATCTCGGTGAAGATCCAGCCGAAGGAGCAGGCCGCGAAGGGCAGCCACATGGTCCACAGGGCGGCGGCGCCCAGGCGCGCACTGGCGATGAGGCGTCCGGAGCGGGTCAGCCACAGGGCGGCGGCGCCGATGCCGGCGGAGGCCATGCCCAGGCCGATCGCGAGGCGGAAGGACCAGAAGGCGGCCATCTCGTCGGGCGTGTAGTCCACGCCCCCGCCGTAGGCCCGCTCGTACATCGCCTGGGCGTCGTTCAGGCCCATGACCTCGGCGTCGGGGTCGTTGGCGGCCATGAAGGAGTAGACGCGGGGACGGTGATGAGGTGGACGGCGCTGCCGTCGCGGCACGAGCCGAAGGCGGCCACGGTGAAGCCGGCGCCCTCTGCGTCTGGCAGTACAGCATCTCGGCGGTCGCCATCTTGGCGGGCTGCTCACGACGACGAGCTGGCCCTGGACGTGGCCGGACCCGGCGGTCGGGCGCGGCGGCGATCGTCGACGGCGGCGCCGAGCCGGGTCAGGCGGCGCCACAGCCGGCGGGCCTCGTAGTCCTGCCCGGCGCGCGCGGCCCTGGTCATCCACCACGCCGACACGCCCAGGACGACGGCGCCGGCGACGAGGAAGGCCGAGGAGATGACGTGCACGACGGTGGTCCACAGGATCGTTGGCCAGGACCCGGAGGAAGCCGTCGACGCCGTCGAGCCGGGCGCGCCCCGTCTGCTCGTCGATGACGGCGCCCACGGGGTGCTGCATCCAGGAGTTCGCGGCCAGGATGAACAGGGCCGAGACGTTGCTGCCCAGGGCGACCATCCACATGCACAGGTTGTGGAGCCGGGGGCTCAGGCGGTCCCAGCCGAAGATCCACAGGCCCAGGAAGGTGGACCTCATGAAGAAGGCCAGCAGGGCCTCGAAGGCCAGGGGGCGCCGAAGACGTTGCCCACGAAGCGGGAGTATTCCGACCAGTTCATGCCGAACTGGAACTCCTGGACGATGCCGGTGGCCACGCCCAGGGCGAAGTTGATGAGCAGGATCTTGCCGAAGAACTTCGTGGCGACCCTCCACTGCTCGTCGCCGGTGCGCAGGTGGAGCGCCTCCATGAGGGCCACCAGCGGGACAGGCCGATCGTGAGCGGGACCAGGATGAAGTGGTAGACGGTCGTGATGGCGAACTGCCACCGCGCCAGATCGAGTCCGTCCAGCGCCATGGGGGCGTGCAGCACTGCGACACCTTTCGGGAGACGTAATAGAAATCATAAGGTTGTCCACACTAACGGGGTGGACGGATAGGCTGAAGTATACGACTTGTCTGACGTCGCGTCACGAAAAGCGGTCCTCCGCGGCGCTCGCCGGGGCGCGCCCTGCCGCCGCCCGTCCGCCGACGACGATCGGGGACCCGCCGTGAGGCGCATGACTCCTGAAGGCGCGCGGGGGATGTGGGATACTCGCTGCGGCTCCGGGTGCCACGTACCGGCCCCGGTGTCCGAACCGCGACGCCCGCCGCGTCCGGGAACCTTGCGCCGCCTCGAGCTGCTGCGGTCCCGGCTCAGTGCGGATGAGGCCGCGGTCGGCGCCGCCAGGCGCACACGCAGACTTTCTGTGCCCCGCACCTGGGAGCCCGATCGCGCCGCGCGTCCGCAGGGTACGGTGGCGACGCGGCGCCCGGAGAGTGCACCATGACCCCACTCCACGACATCCTCAGCGTCCTCGTCGGCACCGGCCGCCGGGGACGGCGAGAACGACGCCGCCCGACCCCTGCGCCTGCCTGCCGCCGCTGCAGGGCGACGGCCGCCCAGGCCGCGCTGGACGCGGCCCCCTCGCCCTGCGGCCCCTGAGCGCGCGGCGAGGAGGACGCGCAGGAGGACCCCGCCGACGAGGGAGGCTGCGGCCCCGCCCGCCGATCGACTCTGGAATCCCGAGCGGGCGAGCAGGGCACGGGCGCGGGCAGGGAGCCTGCGGGCGAGGAGGAGCCCGCCGGACGGGCTGAGCCGACGGGGGCGGCTGAGAGCCCTGACGGGGACGCCGAGGACGCCGAGAACCCTGAGGACACCAGGGCGCTGGGGACCCTGAGGACGAGAAGGGACGCTGAGGATTCCGAAGCCCTGAGGCGCTGGGGACCCTGAGAGCCTGGAGACGAGGCTCCGCGCCGGACGCCGGATCCGCCGAGGGGGACGAGGCGCCCTGCTGCCTCGCCGCCTCCCTGCTCTTCCAGGCCCTCTCGACCTGAGCCGCGCCCGCCGCCGCAGGGTGACGGGCCGCCCAGGCCGCGCCGGGCGCCGCCTCGGCGGCCCGAGCACCCTGCGGGGCGCGCGGCCGGCGAAGTCCGCCCGGTCCGCGAAGTCCGCCGAGTCCGCGGAACCCGTCCGGCCCGCCGAGTCGTCCGATAGGCGCAGCGGGCCCGTCCCGAGTTCGAGTCCGAGTCCGGCGGGACCGACCGCCGAGGGGGACCCGGCCGACCCGGGGACGGCGCCGCTGCAGGGCGACGGCCGCCCAGGCCGCCCCCGAGCACGCCCCCCGGCCGCCCCGCCCACCACCAGACCCCTGTCGACGCCGACCCGGTCCCGCTGACGACGCTGACGGACGAGCCCGGCCGCCGGCGGCGCCGCGCCCGCGGCCGCCGCGGAGCCGGACGCGCAGGCCGAGGCCCCTGAGACCTCGAGACCCCCGACGGGGCGACAAGGCCGACGCCGATGAGGCCGGCGCCGCCCGGACGTGACGTCCGCGCCGACGCCGGTCCCGCTGATTCCGAGCAGGACCCAGATTCCGGACAGGGCCCCGCCCGAGAGGAGCGCGAGGAGGAGGGCGCTGAGGACTCCGGGCGGGCGGCGCAAGCGCTGTCGCGGCGGTCGCGGCCGCCGCTCCCGCTCCCTGCTCGGAGGCGCTGGAGGACGCCGCCGAGCAGAGCGCCGAGGAGGGCGCGAAGCCGAGCCGAGCAGGAGGGCGCCGAGCCGCCGGCGCCAGGAGGAGGCCTGTCGGCCCTGAGACGCCGCCGTCGTCGCTGCTCCCGCGCGCGCCCGACTCGGGCGCGACGTGCGCGACGAGGTCACCGGCCTCAAGGGCTCCACCTGCCTGGAGGCCAAGCGCCAGCGCCGCCGCGAGGGCTGGCGGCCGGACGCCGTCGTCCCATCATCACCGAGGCCGAGTTCCTGGCCCGCCGCGAGGCGTCGACCGCCAGATGATCGTGCGCGAGCAGGACGGCCTCAACCAGATCGCCCTGCTCGAGGACGGGCTGCTGGTCGAGCACTACGTGGCCCGCCACACCCAGGTCTCCATGGTCGGCAACGTCTACGTCGGCCGGGTCCAGAACGTCCTGCTCCTCCATGGAGGCCGCCTCGTCGACCTGGGCTGAAGCGCAACGCCGTCCCTGTACGCCGGCGAGGTCAACTGGGACGCCGCCGGGATGGGAGGGCAGGCCGCGCCGCATCGAGGACGCGCTTTCAAGAGCGGCGACGCCGTCCTGGTCCAGGTCACCATGACCCCATCGGTCACAAGCGGCGCGCGCCTGACCAGCCAGGTCACGCTGGCCGGGCGCTACCTCGTGCTCGTGCCCGGCGGCACCATGACCGGCATCTCCCGCAGCTCCCCTCGACACCGAGCGCCGCGGCTGAAGAAGATCCTCAAGCGCATCGTCCCCGGACGACGCGGGCGTCATCGTGCGCACTGCCGCCGAGGGCGCCAGCGAGGAGCAGCTGGTCGCCGACGTCGAGCGCCTGGTCAGCAGTGGCAGACCATCGACAAGAAGTCCGCGATCCCGTCCGGCTCGGCAAGGCCCCGGTCCTGCCTCAAGGGCGAGCCTGAGCTGGCCGTGCGGGTGGTGCGCGACGTCTCAACGAGGACTTCCGCTCCCTCGTCGTCCAGGGCGACGCGGCCTGGGCCACGATCTCGAGCACGTCCGCGACTCAGCCCCTGACCTGGTCGACCGCCCGAGCACTGGGTGCGCCCCGAGGACGTCTTCACCGCCCACCGCATCGACGAGCAGCTCGCCAAGGGCTTCGACCGCAAGGTCTGGCTGCCGTCCGGCGGCACGCTCATCATCGACCGCACGGAGGCCGCGACCGTCATCGACGTCAACACCGGGCGCTTTCACCGGGCGCCGGGGGACCCTGGAGGAGACGGTCACCCGCAACAACATCGAGGCCGCCGAGGAGATCGTCCGCCAGCTGCGCCTGCGCGACATCGGCGGCATGATCGTCATCGACTTCGTCGACATGGTGCTGGAGTCCAACCGGGACCTGCTGCTGCGCCGCCTGGTGGAGTGCCTGGGGCGCGACCGCACCCGCCACCAGGTCACGGAGGTCACCAGCCTGGGCCTGGTGCAGATGACGCGCAAGCGTGGGCCAGGCCTCGTCGAGGCCTTCTCGACCCCCTGCGAGTGCTGCGGCGGGCGGGGCTTCATCGTCCACCTCGCCGGTGGAGAACCAGGAGGCGGACACGTCCGCCTCGCCTCCCGCCCGGGCCGCAAGCGCGGCCGCAAGGGCCGCGACGAGTCGTCCCAGGCTCCCGCGCGGCGGGCGCAAGGACCGGCGCGAGGACCCCGACGCCTCCTCCGACGCCACCACTCGGGCCGCCGTGCGCGGGGCCCTGGCGCAGATCGCGGCCGCCGCCGAGCACGCCCACCAGGACCGGCTCGCCCCGGACGGGGCCGAGCCTCGCCGGGACCGGGCAGACGAGCCCGACCCGCCGCGGAGCGCGAGCGGCGCTGCGCGGCCCGCGAGCGCGTCGCGCGCACTCGCGCACGCGCGCGCGCGCGCGCGGGGGCAGCGGCGTGCGGAAGAACACAGGTCGCGGCCGCGGGCGGGTTGGTCCGCCGAGCCGATCGCCTAGAGTTGCCTGTCGGTGCGTTTCGCACCCCGCCCAGGAGGCAGCCAGTGCGGAGGGCCTTGTCGCAGCCGCCGCAGTTGTCCGAAGAATCGACAGAGATGAGCATTCAAGTGGTCTACGCGATCGTCAAGGCGGCGGCCGTCAGGGAGAAGGTCTCCGTCGGCGACGTCGTGGTTGTGGGACAGGCTCGCCGGCGAGGTCGGTGACGAGATCGACCTCGTCCCCTCATGCTGGTGGACGGCGACACGGTGACCACCGCCGCCGCCGATCTGGCGAAGTCTTCCGTCACCGCCGAGATCCTCGGCGAGAAGAAGGGCCCCAAGATCAATATCCTCAAGTTCAAGAACAAGACGGGCTACCGCAAGCGCTAGGGCCACCGCGCCAAGCTCACGGCCGTCAAGATCACCGCGATCGCGACCGCCGGCGCGGCATATCGCTGAACGCCCCGGTCCCCAACGCCCCGCCTGCAGAGAAAGAGGCTCCACCATGGCACACAAGAAGGGTCTCGGCTCTCCCGCAACGGTCGCGACTCGAACGCCCAGCGCCTGGGCGTCAAGCGCTTCGGCAGCCAGCCTCGTCAAGGCGCGGCGAGATCATCGTCCGCCAGCGCGGCACCCACTTCCACCCCGGCGCCAACGTCGGCCGCGGCAACGACGACACCCTGTTCGCCAAGGCCGCCGGGCCACGTCCGGTTCGGCACCCGCCGCGACCGCAGGGTCGCCGACGTCGTGCCCCCGAGGCCTGAGCCCTCCCGAGCACCACGGCATCCGCGAGGGCGGACGGCTGCGGCCGTCCGCCCTCGCGCCGTCGCAGGCCACCCGCCATCCGCCCCTGGCCTGCGCCCTGCAGCGGCTGCACCCGCCCAGGAGAGGACCCATGCCCAGCTTCATCGACCGAGTGGTCTCCACGTGGCTGGGGACGGCGGCAACGGCTGCACTCGTCCACCGCGAGAGTACAAGGTCTCTGGCCCAGGGCCCGACGGCGGCGACGGCGGGCACGGCGATCGCCGTGCTCGGCTGACCCGCGCACGACCACTCCCTGCTGAGCTACCACCGCTCCCTCGCACCGCCGGGCCGGCAACGGCACCCCCGGCATGGGCGGCTGGAGGCGCGGCGCCGACGGCGAGGACCTGTTCCCTGCCCGTGCCCGAGGGCACCGTGGTCAAGACCGCCGACGGCGCGGTCCTGGCCGACCTGGTCGAGCCCCGGGCGCGCCTGGTCGTTGCTCGCCGGCGGCACGGGCGGCGCGGCAACTCTCCCTGGCCTCTCCAGGCGCAGGGCTCTCGGCTTCCACCTTTCCCTGGGCGAGCCCGGCGAGAGCCTCGACGTCGTCCTGAGCTCAAGACCGTCGCCGACGTCGCCCTCGTGGCACCCCAGCGCCGGCAAGTCCTCCCTCATCGCCGCGCATGAGCGCCGCCCGGCCCAAGATCGCCGACTCACCCTTCACCACGCTCATGCCCAACCCGGGCGTGGTCGAGGCCGGCGAGGTCCGCTACACGATCGCCGACGTGCCCGGCTCATCCCTCGGCGCCAGCGAGGCAGGGGCCTGGGGCTGGAGTTCCTGCGCCACATCGAGCGCTGCTCGGTCATCGTCCACGTCCTGACTGCGCCACCGCCAGCCCTGGCCGGGACCCGCTGGAGCGACCTGGACACCATCGAGGCCGAGCTCGCCGCCTACTCCCAGCGCCTGGGCGAGCAGGAGGACGACCCGGCGCTCACCGCCGCGCCCCGCTCTACGGAGCGGCCCCGGCGTGGTGGTCCTCAACAGATCGACGTGCCCGACGCCGCCGAGCTGGCCGATTTTTCGTGCGCGCCGACGTCCAGCCCCGCGGCCCGCCTGTCTCGAGGTCTCGGCCGTCGCCCACACCGGGCTGCGGGCGCTGTCCTCGCGCTGGCCGACCTGGTCGGGGCGCCGGCGGGAGGCCGCCGCCCGACCGGGCCTGAGCGACCCGTCATCCGCCCGGCTGCCGTCTCACGGCGCGGCGTGAGCCGGTCGCCCGGGTCCGCCTCATCCGCCACCCGGCCGAGGGCGAGGTCCCACTCAGGTGCGCGGCGCGCCCGAGCGCTGGGTGCGCCAGACCGACTTCGCCAATAACGAGGCCGTCGGCTACCTGGCGGATCGCCTGGCGCCGCCGGCGTCGAGGACCAGCTCGTGCGGGCCGGGGCGTACGCGGGCGACGCCGTCCTCATCAGGGGACGTCGAGGCGGCGTGCTGTTCACCTGGGAGCCGACCATCGCCGCCGGGCCGAGCTGCTGGGCGCCCGGGGGCACGGACGCGCGCGTGGAGGACTACCGCCGTCGGCGCACCAACGTCGAGGCGGCGGGGCCCGCTACCACGAGTCCCATGGACGCCAGAGGCCGCCCGCCAGAGCTGCGCGACGAGGCCGCCGAGGGCCTGTGGACCGATCCCGGCTGGACGGGGAGTCGTGAGCGGGCGCGGGCGGCGCGGGAGTCGCGCCAGGCCGCGGCTCGGCTGCCCGGCGTCGGGCCCGGCACGGGCTCGACGCCGGGCCTGGCACTGGGCCCGGCCGCGTCGTCCCGCCGCCCCGACCGCTCTGCCGCCGGGCGCCCGCATGGTGCCCGCTGGGCTCGACGTCGCTGACCCGACCCGACGGCGGGCTCGACCTCAATCGCATCGACATCGTCGCCCGGCTCGTGGCGGGCTGGTGCCGGCGCGGGCACGACGTCGTCCTGGTCCTCCGGCGCGGTGGCCGCCGGCCTGGCGCCGCTGGGGCTGGAGCGGCGCCTGACGAGCTCCGCCTGCTCCAGGCCGCCGCCAGCGTGGGGCAGGGGCGCCTGGTCTCCCGGTGGCAGACGGCGATGAGCGCCTACGGGTGGTCACCGCCCAGGTGCTGCTCACCGCCCAGACATCGCGGTGCGCACCACTACCGCACCGTGCGCGCGACCTTCGACGCCCTGTTGTCCATGGGGGCGGTGCCCGTGGTCAACGAGAACGACGCCGTGGCGACCACCGAGTTCAGCCCGGGACAATGACCACCTGGCCGCGCTGGTCTCCCACCGTCGTCGCCGACGTCATGGTCCTAGTCTCACCGACGTGGACGGGATGGGACCGCCGCCCGATGCGCCGGGCGTCGAGCCTGTGCGCTCGTGCGCAGCCCGAGGATCTGGTCCGCGTCAGCGTCGCCGGGCGGGGGTGCGGCGATCGGCACCGGGGATGCGCACCAGGTCCAGGCGCCGTGATCGCCTGCGCCTCGGGACCGCCACCTCATCGCCGACGCCGACGACGCCGTCCGCCTCCTGGCGCGCGCGTCCCGGGCTGGCTGGGCACCTGGTTCCCTGCCCACCGGCCTGCGCGGCCCAGCTCGCAGGCTGTGGATGGCCCACGCCCGATCCCCGAGGGGCGCGTCATCGTCGACGCCGGGGCGGCCCGCGCCCTGGTGGAGGGCAAGAAGTCGCTCCTGCTGCCCGGGGTGACCGGGGTGGACGGCGATTTCGAGTCCGGGGCCGTCGTCGAGGTGGTCGGCCTGGGGGCGCGATCGCCCGCGGCATCTGCCGCTGCCGCCTCCGCCGAGATCGAGGAGGTCCTGGAGCGCGGCGGCGGGCGGGGTCGCCTCGACCACGTCGCCCTGTCGTCCACCGCGACGACCCGTTGAGCTGCCGCACTGCGGGCGCGTGAGGCGCTCTTCTTCTTCCTCTGTCCCCGGCCCCGTCCGAGGCGGGCCTGCGCCTGGGAGGATCGTCTGCCCGCACCGACCGCGCCGCCATCGAACCGTGAACTGGCGGAATCATCGAGCGTCCGAGGCAGGCCTGAACGATCCTCCCGAGCGCCAGAATCGATCCGCGGGGCCGCCGCTTCTGGCGGGGCCCATGGCCGTAGCAGGGTGCCTCAGTCTGCGGCCGGAGACCGCCAGAGCTGATCGCGATGGATTCGAGTCTCACGATCGTGCGGTGAAGACTGGACTGCGCTCCCGCGCTTTGACAACGTCCCAGCATTCAAGGGCGAATTGTTGATGGTTCGTGAGCACGGCGCGCTGTTGGCGGAACCATCTCATCACGTATCCGGACGCGAACGGGATGACTGGCACAGGCGAGCACTGCTTGGCGGAGGTTCGTCGGGGGCCCTGGGAATCTTTCTGCACGGGTATTTTGAAATGATCTGAGAGATTCTCGCGTCTGCCAGCAGCCAGGCTTCCGTCATCGAGCACAGGAGTGCGGTTCGAATCCTCCGTCGTGCGGTCGCGAACCGATGAGGGCTGCAGTGAGTTCGACTGACACCGGCTGTCAGGAGTCCCTGAACATGACCCAGGGATTATTGATGGAGGTCCGGTTAAGGCCCGGCATGAGCCTGTCGAGATTGGAGACCCCGTTTGACGAGAGGCACGGTCGGGCGAGCGAACACCGACGTGCGAGCAAAGTCCGACCATTCCCAGTCCGATTCACCTCCACGGCGACCGATACGCGGGGCCCGGCCGCCGTCGATGCGACCCGGCGCGGCCTGAGACAGACCCGCAGAGATCGGCGGGGCGATGAGTCCGTCGACGGCCTCCGAGACGGCCGCCCCAGGTCGAGGTCGTCCATCGCCTTCGGCAGCGAGGAGAGGAGGTCCGCGCGCGAGCCGTCGTCCGTGACCCGCAGGACGAGGACCTCATCGAGGCCGATCCCTCGTCGTTGAGGATCTCGGGGGCGTGGGTCGACGAGGATGATCTGGAGATCGAGGAGCGCGAGTGCCTGCGCGAGTACCGAGGGCAGGATTCTCACGATCGCGTTGTTGAGGGACAGCCTCGGCCTCCAGCGCAGTGATCCCCGGGTCTCGCTCGAGCGTCCTGATAATGCTGGCGCACAGCAGGCCCATGAGTCGCAGGGTGCCGCCCGGAGAAGTCGGCCTCGTTCTGCTTCGAAGCGCGTCGACCGCCAGTTCTATAGCCGACGATCAGATGCGGCCTGCCGGCGGTGTCCGTCTCAATGGTCAGGACTCAATCCGGGCACTGCTGCAGCGCAGGGCAGCTGCATGCGCCGAGCCACGCATCACGGATACGAGTTGGGGCTCGCGTCTCATCTGGGTGATGAAATCGCTTCCGAAGGGTCGTCATCGGCGATCTACAGCGCGAGGGGTCGCGAATGATCTGGGGACGAGGTGGAGTACTGACCCGATCGAAGTAGTCGGCGATGGAGCGAAGCTCTGGTTGGATGCGATCTGCTCGAGATGCGTCTGGGTCAGGAGGACTCATCCATCAGATCCCGGTCGTCGGGACGCCTGAGCAGTTCTCTCCGTTCTTCACGACCAGTTCTCGTCGACGACGGGGCGGTTCCGCCTTCCCTCACCCTTGACCGAGAGTCTCAGGGAGCGCGAGTCGCCGCCGTCCCGCAGTGTCACGTCGACGACGAGACGCCCTTTGGCGTTGCGTACGAACAGGCTGCGGACCTTTTTCAGGCCGCCCTGACGATCGACGGCGGAGGCGAGCCCGCCACCTGACCGGCGATGTCGGCCAGGAAGCGAAAGATGTCGGGAGGTTGGACTTGCCCGCGGCGTTGGGGGCCCACGACGAACAGGGCGCTCGCCGCACATCGAACCCATCGCCTCTGAAGTTCCGCCAGCTGCCCGCCGCCAGGTGTGTGATCCTCGAGAGCGTCCCTGCTCCTCCTCTGCTCGCTCTGCCTCACTTTAGCCCACTACTCGCCGTGTCGACGAGAAGGGGCAGCGGAGGGCGAAGGCGCGTGGCGGCGGGAAAGCAGCGGAAGCCGTCCGGCGGGCAGAGACTGCGCGCTGTCCGGCGCCCTGGACGTGAGGCGAGGGCACCCGACCGCGGGTGGTGGTGGTCGACCCATCGGCGAGCGGTGCGGATGCCTGCCGTGGCGGAACGGTCGACGCCTCGCAGGGGCATCCCACGCCACCAGGCCGTGATCCGGTACCCGTTCGCGGAGTCCGCGGCCGCCCGGCACCGCACGGTGGTGCCATGAGGAGACCGCCGCCGCCCCGTCGTCCCAGCAGGAGGCCGCCGATCTGGTCGCCCGCACCGCCACTGCCGCCCGCGCCGCCCAACGGTCGGTGGCCGGGGCGCCGCGAGGTCAAGGACGCCGGGCTGCGCGCCACGGCCGACCGGCTCGTGGAGGCCGCCCCGCGCATCCCGGGCCGCCAACGGGCCGACCTGAGCGCGCCCTGCGCCGCGGGCATGAGGGCGGGCCTGGTCTGACCGCCTGGCCCTCGACGCCCGAGCGCATCGGGGCCATCGCCGACGCGCGCGAGATCGCGGGCCTGCCCGACCCGGTCGGCGAGATCGTCGACGGCCGCACCCCGCCCAACGGCCTGCGGGTGCGCCGCGCGTCCCCTGGGCGTGGTGGGCATGATCTACGAGGCGCGCCCCAACGTGACCGTCGACGGCTGCCCTGACCCTGAAGTCCGGCAACGCCGTCGCTGCGCGGCGGGAGCGCCGAGAAGACCAACGCCGCCATTGTGGACGTCCTGCGCGGGGCCCCTGTCCGACGCCGCCCTGCCGGCCGACCTGGTCGCCACCATCGACCCGCCGGCAGGGCGGGGGCCGTCGCGCTCATGCGGGCCCGCGGCCTCATCGACGTCCTCGTCCGCGAGGCGGCGCCGGGCTCATCAGGCCGTCGTCGAGCAGTCCGGCGGTGCCCGTCATCGAGACCGGCAGCGGCACCGCCACATCTACGCCGACGCTTCCGCCGACGTCGCCGCCGCCGTGCCGATCATCGTCAACGCCAAGACCCAGCGCGTGGGCGTGTGCACGCCGCCGAGACCCTCCTGGTGCACCGCGACGCCGCCGGGGCCCTCCTGCCCGACGCCGCGGCCGCCCCAGGGCCGGGGAGGACCTCCACGCCGACGACGCCGCCCTGCGCCCTTCTCGCCCCTGCGGCTCGCCGGGCTCCGGCCACGAGGACCCTGCTGGTGCCCGCCACTGAGGAGGACTCGGGCCACCGAGTACGGCAGGCCCCGACCTGCCGTGCGCGTCGTCGCCGACCTGGAGGAGGCAGTCGCCCACATCGCGCGGTGGTCCACCGGGACACCGAGGCGATCCTCACCGACGTGGCCTGCGAACCGCTTGTCGCGGCGAAGCCGACTCCCGCCGCCGTCATGGTCAACGCCCGACGCGTTTTCACCGACGGCGGCCAGCTGCGGCGCGAGCTGGGCATCTCCACCCGTAGTTGCACGCCCGCGGCCCTGATGGGGCTGGCCGCCCCTGACCACGACGCAGTGATCGTCGAGGGGACGGCGCAGTGCGGCCCTGAGGGCGGGGGCGCCCGTGAGGCCTGGCGCGCCGCGCGGTCGCCGCGGGGTGGCGTTGCGCCGCGGCCGGTGGCCTGGGCTGCGGTCGTGCTGCGCGGGCCTGCCGAGCCCGCCGGGCGAGCCGGGGATCACCATGACGTCCGCGCCCCGCGACGCGGAGGGGCTCTCGCCTCGGCCCCCGCGGGCCCGCTGACGGCCGAGGAGCCCTCGACCTGCCGGACCCGGCGGGGTCGGCTGGCGGGTCCGACGCGCAGGGCCCCGACTCGGCGGACTGGCGGCGCGGGCGCCCGCCGGGGCGAGGCGGCGCTCGAGGTCGCCGCGCCCCCGCCCCAGGTCTCCCGCCCACACCTCCTCCCCGACGATCCCGACAACGACGCGGCGGATGGCAACGAGTGCCGAGGATCCGACGGCGATTGAGCCCTCCGCGCGGCCGCTGGGCACCGATGCTGCGCGGCCGGCGCGCGGAGTCGCGCGCACGGCGGGATGCGGAAGCCCGCAGGTCGCGCGAGCCGGCACCGACAGGCGCCCAGCGCGCGGGCCGGGCCTCTCACGAGCTCGGTAGCCCACGCCCCGGACCGTCTCCAGCCGCTGCTTGCCGAGCTTTCCTGCAGGGACACGCGACACGTCGACGACGTTGGACCCCGAAGTCCATCCCCACACCTGCTCCAGCAGCTGCTCGCGGCTGAGGACCTGGCCCGGTGGCGGCTGAAGGTCTCCCGCCAGTGAGAACTCCTGGGCGGACAGGAGCCGACCCAGCGCCCTCGACGCTCACGCGCCGGGTGCGCAGGTCCAGGACCAGCCCGCCGTGCTCGATCAGGTGGCCGTCCGCCCGCCCTCCGGCGCTGTCGGGCGCAGGCGCAGGCGGACCCGGCGACGAGCTCCCTCGAAGGAGAAGGGTGCATGTAGTCGTCGGCCCTGCTCCTCCAGGGCCCGCGACACGGTCCGCCACCGAGGAGCGGGCCGTGAGCATGATGATGGGCGTCTCACGCCCTGCCCTGCGCAGGCGCGCTCGAGGACCTCGAAGCCGTCGATGTCGGGCAGCCCCACGTCCAGCAGGACCAGGTCGATCCCGCCCATGAGCACCGCCTCCACGGGCCTGCCCGCCCCTGGTGACGACCCGCGTGAAGCCCGCGGCCTTGAGGCCCTTGGTGAGGAAGGAGGCGATGCGGGCCTCGTCCTCGACGATCAGCACGGGTGCTCACGGGACCCTCCTGACCTCGCTGGCGGCGCCCTGGCGCCGGGCGCCAGCGGCAGGCGCAGGGTGAAGATTGATCCTCGCCCGGGCGCGGACTCCACGTCAAGGGCCTCGCCGGGGCGGCCGCGATGACTCTCCACGACGCTCAGGCCCAGGCTCGTCCTCCGGCGCCATGGCTGCCGCTCGCGGGGCGGCGCCAGGCGGCGGCGTATGGTCGGCAGGTCCTCCGGGCGATGCCGATGCCCCGGTCCTCCACCTGCAGGAGCAGCTCGTCGCCCGCCACCAGCGACCCCAGGCGGATCGGCGAGCCCGAGCGGAGTACTTGACCGCGTTGGTCGCCAGCCCAGCCAGGCCTCGCGTGATGCGCGTCGCGTCGAGCGCAGCCGTCACCTGGCGCTGGAGTCCAGGATCCAGTCCCGGGGCCCCAGCGCGCGGGCCTTGTCGAGACCTGCGCCGTCAGCGCGGCGACGTCGGTGGGCGCGGGGACACGAAGTCGACGCTCGAGCTGCGGGCGACCTCCAGCAGGCCCGCGACCAGCGTCCCCATGCGGTCGAGCTCGTCGAGGGCCAGCTCCCTGGTCTGCCGCACGTCGTCGGGGTCGGCGGCGTCGATGAGCCCAGGTGCCCGCGCACCACCGTGATCGGGGTGCGCAGCTCGTGCCCGACGTCGTCGAGGAGCTCGCGCTGGGCTCTCGACGGAGCGCTGGACGCGGTCCAGCATCCGGTTGACGGCGCCGCCAGGGGCGGACAGGTCGTCCCGGCCGCGCACCGCCACGCGGGTGGTCAGGTCGCGCTCGTCGATGGAGCCGGTGGCCCGGCGCAGCCCTCGATGGGGCGCAGCAGCCGCTCCACGCCGAACCACGACAGCGCGCCGGCCAGGGCGACCGTGACGACGGCGACGCCGCGTGCAGGCCCATGGTGCCCCGCAGCTCGGCCTCCGCGGCGCCCAGGGTCGACCGCGCGCGCCAGGGCGGCCCTGCTGGACGCCGTCGTTCAGCGGCACGACCAGCACCCGGTGGCGCCTCGAGGCCGTCTCGACGGTCTCGATGACCGACTCGTCCGTCTGCGACAGCGCCAGCAGCCGGTCCATGAGCGCCGTGCTCGGACCGGAGGGACGCCCTGTCGCCCTGGGCGGAGACTCACCGCGCCCGCCCTGTCGACAATGCCGGGAGCTCGCTGTCGAAGGGCGGCAGGTTCGAGCGCTCCAGGTGCGCCAGGACGACCTGCGCGGGTCGGTCAGGCGCGGCCTGTCACCGGGTCGGCCCCCTGCCCGCCATCTGGCGCAGCTCGGCGCGGGTCAGGGCCAGGCGCGTGTCGACGTCGTCGGGAGGCTGCGCAGGCCCAGCACCCACACCGCCGCCCCGGAGGTGAGCAGGGCGATCAGGAGACCGCGATGATCGTCCACGTCAGCCGGGTGCGGATCGGCCCGGCGGAGCGCGGCGGCGGTTCATCCGGCCGCGGCGTCCGCGCGATCGGGTGTGCAGCGCCCGCCGCGTGACCGGCGTGGCGGCCGATGCTGCGGTAGTCCCACCCGGCCGCCGTCCACCGGAGGGACCAGGGCGTCGCGTCGATGAGCACGGGCCGGGCCGCCGCCGCCGCCGCCGGGCGATCCAGGTCCGTCAGCCCTTCCACCTGTGCCCAGGATGACCAGCCTGGCGTCTCCCAGCGCCCGCAGGGCGTCGGGCTGGGCGCGCAGGTCGCGGTGGCGGGACAGGCCCGCCAGGCAGCCGGACGGTGACGACGCGCGCGGCGTCCTCAGGCGCAGCGCCACTCCAGCACGGGGGAGTCGCGCAGGTCGTCGCTGTCCGGCTTTGAAGGTGACGCCAGGATCGTCACCGCCCGCCGCGGGTCGGGGCTCAGGCGTCCGAGGCCATCCGCGTCACGTGGTCGCGCGTGCCCTGCGGCTGATGGCGTCGACCCGGTCCAGAACGAGGCGAGGCTGCGGCGCTCAGCCTGGCGCGCGCCGCTCCAGCCCGCGCAGGTCCGCAGGCAGCCCCTCGCCGAAGCCGATGCCGCGCGCAGGAAGCGGTGGGCTGACGTGCGCGTCGCGCCCGATGGCGTCGGCCAGCACGGCGACGTCGGCCTCGCGGCGTCGCACAGGGCGGACATGGCGTTGATGAAGCTGGATCTTCGTGGCGAGGAAGGGCGTTGCCGCCGTCTGACGCAGCGGCGGTCTGGTAGTCTCACGGTCAGCCGTGGGCACGTCCGCCTCGAGAATGGGGGCGGGCAGACCTCGTCCAGACCGCGGCCTCGCTCGGCCCGCGCGGGGTCGGGCGGCAGGCCGCAGACGATGCGGTCGGGGCGCAGGGTGTCGGACACGGCCAGGCCCTCGCGCAGGAACTCGGGGTTCCACACGACCAGGGCGGCGCCCGGCCAGGCGGTCGGCGACCGCTGGCGGTGCCCACCGGCACTGTCGACTTGCCGACCACCAGCGGCAGCTCGTCCAGGTGCTCGCGCGGCGGCAGCGCGCTGCCGCCAGGGTGTCGACCGCCCGCCACAGGTGGTTTCAGGTGGCCGCCCCGCGGCCCGACGGCGACTGGGGCGTGCCGACGGGCCAGGAAGTGATCGTCGGCGCGGGTGCGGCGCGCGGCCGGGCGCCGTGGCGTAGTGCAGGCGCCTCCTGGCGCCCTGGCGCAGCAGCTCGTCCCAGGCCGGGCTCAGAAGGGGGCCTCCCTGCGCACCAGCCGCTCCAGGCGCGCCGGGTCGGTCTCCACGCCCAGGACGTGGTGGCCCTAGGTCACTGGCCATGGTCGCGGCGTGGACGGCCCGAGGTAGCCGCAGCCGATCACCGTCAATCTCATTCTGCTCTCCATCCGAGGGTGGTGGTGCTGTTCAGGGCGAGATGGGTCCAGGCCGCCAGCCAGGCGCCGGCGCCGGGGCGGAAGACGTGGACGAGGGCCAGCGCAGGCGCGCGGCGTCAGTGTAGGCGCGCAGCCGCCGGGAGGCGGTGGGCAGGCGCGCGGCGACGTCGTCCGCAGGCCCAGGACGCGGTCGTGGGCCGCGGCGCCCAGGCGGCCGGTCACGCGCGCGAGGTCGGCGTGCGCGGCGAGATGCCCAGGTCCAGGGCACTTCGGCGGCGGCGGCGGTGTCCAGGTCGATCAGGACAGCTCGCGCCCGTCCCACAGGAGCTGGCTGTCGCAGGTCCCGGTGGCCGCGACCGCGGGCGGGGGTCTCGCCCAGGGCGGCGCACGCCCGCTCGACGCCCTGCTGACCCGGGCCCTGCCGCCCGCGCGCGGCGTCCAGGGCGTTCAGGGCCCCGGCCGCGCGCGCCTGACCAGCCACCGGTGCAGCACGGCCGCCTCGTGCGCGCTGTGCCGGCAGCGCGGCGCGCGCGTCCGCGCCCCCGCACGACGCGGGCACACACCTGGGCCAGGCGCCGCCAGCCCGGCCAGCCCCTGCGTCCCCAGCTCGTCAGGGCCGTCCCGGCATCGAGCCCAGGTCGACGCGGGTCGGAGCCGCGGCCCACGACCTGGGCACGCGCAGGCCGGCGCCTCGAAGGCGCGCTGCGCCCGCGGCGGGCAGAGGCGATCGGCCCGGCCCGGGCGCACGAGCTATGCGCACCAGGCGCTCGCCGACGACGACCGCGCGCCGTCCCAGCCGGTGGACTCACCAGGCGCCCGCCCAGATCGGGCCGCCAGCGCGGGCGTACAGACCCGGGCAGGCCGGGTCCGCGGCGTAGGGCGCTAGGCGCCGGGCCCGGCGCGGTCGACGCGCCCGGCCCGCAGCAGGCCGCTCGGCGTCCACGGCCTCGAAGACGACGGCGCTGTCGGCCTCCGGCCAGGCCCGGCGCAGCCTGATCCGCGCCAGGCGGGGGCTGGGCCGCACCGGCGCCGGGGGTCGAGCAGCAGTGTCGCGGCGTCCCTCCAACTCCTCCAGTTCGGCCGATGCGCTTCGCGCCAGAGCGGTCGGCGTGGCGCAGCGGCTCGGCCAGGCGCGCACAGGCGCGCGCGCCGTCCCCGCTGCGCGAGACCGGGCCCTGTCGGCACTCGCCCGCCGGCGTCGGCGTAGCTGTCCAGGAGGGCGGCGCCGTTGCGCGCTGCGACGACCGCCGGTAGGGAGCCCAGGTCGGTCGCGGCGGGGCCAGCCGGGAGCGCTCGAAGTCGGTGAGCCACACGGCGCTGTCGTCCAGGCGCACCCAGGACCTGGTCGGCGTGAAGTCGCCGTGGGGCGAGTGACCCGGGGCGCGGCGGATCGGCGGGACAGCTCGTCCAGGGCGAGCGCACCCGCTGCGAGCGCCGTCCAGGGCCCGTAGGACCGAGGCGTGGATCGGCTCGCCTGCCGCCCTGTCCGCCCCGCCGCCCGGGCAGGCGGGCCGCCAGGTCGGGGGCAGGCGCCGGGTCGAGGCGTGCAGGGCGGCCAGGGCGGCTCCCGGCCGCGGCACTGCCGCGGCGAGCGCGCCTGCGCACTCGCCCCGGGCGCGCCGCGCCCAGGTCGGTGTCGCCCACGAACCTCAGGGCGCTGACGTGCACCGGCGGGCCCGGCGCGGCGAACCCGCGCCGCGATGGGGATGGGCGCCCTGGGACGCGGTCGCCGATGAAGCCCCGGCAGGCGCAGCCTCGTCGTCCTGGGGGTGGAGGTGATGCGCACCACCCCGGCGCGCGGTGCGCACGACCAGGCGCCGCAGGGGGCTGTGGCGCAGCACCTGCGCGCCGCTCGGGGCCTCCCACGAGCCCTGCTGCCGCGGCTCGGCCCACGTGCCCATGAGCGCGGGGTCGGAGGCGAGCCGGCCGGCGGCAGCACCAGACCGCCGTCGAGCTCGCGCCGCACGGTGCGCAGGCTGCGGGCGCGGGCGCGGCGCGCGGCCCCTGTCCGCCTTTGGCGCGGCCGAGGCCACATCAGGCGGGCCCAGCCGCCGGCTGGTGGCCGCGTCCTCCAGGCCCACCGTCAGCGACACGTCCGGTCTTGATGCGCAGCCGCGGCGCGCACCGGCCGCGCGATCAGCTCGACAGCCGGTCCTGGTCGAGCACGGCCTCGACGGCGGCCGGGTAGCGTCCATGGCGCCTGCCTCCGGCGGCGTGCGCGCCCTGGCGCCGGGCTCGCCCGGTCCAGGAGCGGAAGATCCGGGAGCGGGCGAGCAGGCGCTCGGGGAGTCGTCCAGACGACCCGGCCGCCCGATCCACACGACCCGGTCCGCCCGCACGGCGACGTCGGCGTCGTGGGTGACGATGAGCGTGGTCCGGCCGCGCGCGAGGCGGTCGACGGCGTCGAGCACGAGGGCGCGGGCCGTGGGGTCCAGCCCCGTGGTGGCCTCGTCGAGGACGACCACCGGCGTGTCGCGCAGCAGCGCCCGGGCGATGGCCACGCGCTGGCGCTGCCCCCGGACAGGGTGTCGCCCCGCTCCCCGACGGGGTGGCAGCCGCCGGGCAGGGAGACGACGAAGTCGGGCGCCCGCCCGGCAGCGCCGCGGCCTCGACCTCGGCGTCGGTCGCGTCGGGCCGCCCCATGCGGATGTTGTCGCGGATGGTGCCGGTGAGCAGGACCGCGTCCTGGTGGAGGACGGACACGCCGCGCGCAGCTCGCCCGAGGTCGAGCGCCGGCAGGGGCAGCCCGTCGAGGCGGACCTCGCCGCCACCGGGTCCAGGCGCGCACCACCAGGGACACCAGCGTGGACTTGCCCGACCCGAGGGGCCCACGAGCGCCACGTGCTCGCCCGGCTCGACCGTCAGGCTGATGCCGTGGAGGACCTCGTCGCCGTCGTAGCGGGTGACCACGCCGTCGAAGTCGATGCGCCCGCGCACCCGTCCCAGGGGCAGGGGGGAGGCGGGCGAGACGATGTCGGGGACCACCGCCATGAGGTCGGCGACGCTCGCCCGAGGCGGTGGCGCGGGCGATGCGCCCGGTGTACTTGGCCATGTCCCGCAGCGGCTTCATGGTGGTGCGCAGGTAGGTGGTGAACAGGACCAGGTCCCCCGGCGTCATCGCCCCCTGGAGCACGCGCAGCCCGCCGCCGACCATGACCAGGGCGGTGGCCGCGCCCACCAGTGACGTCGGTGGAGTTGCTCCAGGCGCGCCGCCAGGCGCAGGGAGCGCACCCCGGTGCGCAGCGAGTCGCGGCTGGCCCCTGATGAAGCGGTCCAGGATCAGCTTTCCAGACCCGTAGGCCTGCACCACCTGATGGTGGCCAGCGCCTCCCGGGCGGTGCTGGCCAGCCGCCCTCGCTTTTGCGGGTGCGCCGCGACGCCGTCGTGATCCGCTTGAGCCGCCCGAGGAGGTGACCAGGAAGACGATCACGGCCGCGACGACGACGAGCGCCAGCAGCGGGTCGAGGACGAACATGACCACGACCATGACCAGGAGCGTGAGCACGTTGGCGGCCAGCGGCAGGCCGGCGGTCACGGCCACGTCCTGCATGCGGGCGATGTCGGAGACCAGGCGCTGGACGGTGTCGGCGCTGCGGTTGCGGGCGTGGAACTGCTGGGACAGGCCCGCCACGTGCCGGAAGCGCGCGCCTCGCAGCGCGATCGCCGTGCGCGAGCCGGCCAGCGCGAAGGACACGGTGGCCAGGTAGCTGCACAGCGCCCGCATGAACACGATCCCCATGAGCCCCGCCCCGCAGGCCACCAGGCCCAGGACGCTGGCGGCGCGTAGCCGGTGCTCGTGCCCAGCGAGGACAGGACGGAGTCGACGACGACCTTCATGGGCCAGGGCTCGAGCACACGGAAGACGACCTCGCACATCAGGGGCCAGGGTCCCGCCCGTCACCATCAGCAGGTGGGGGCGCAGGTCGGGCCCACCAGGCGCAGGGTGCGGTCAGCGCGAGCGGCGCACGCGGGAGTTTCTTTCATGACGCGCCCCCTCCGGCCCCAGCCGGCAGAGCACGTCGGCCACCACCCGGTCCCAGCCGTGGCGCCTCGGCCGCCCGGCGCCCCGCGGCGCCCAGGCGGCCTGCTCGTCCGCGTCGAGCGCCAGGGCGTCGATCGCCCCGGCCAGGCGCGCCGGGTCGGAGGGCGGCACGAGCACCCCGGCGCCGCGCAGCATCCCGGCAGCTGACTGACGGCGGAGCCGACCACCGGCAGGCCCGCGGCCAGGTACCCAGGACCTTGAGGGGAGAAGTACTGCTCGTCCGCCCCGCCCAGGTCCGGGCTAGGGGGCGACGGCGATGGCCGCCCCGGCCAGGTGCGCGGGGATCCGGTCGGGGAGCCACTCCGGAAAGCCCGACGTCGAGCCCGAGGGCGCCGCCAGGCGGCGCAGCGCGGGCATCTGCGGGCCGTCGCCGATGATGCGCAGGCTCCACGGGGCGCGGGCCATCGCCGCGGCCCGGAGCAGGTCATCCACGCCGTGCCAGGGCTTGAGGGTCCCCACGAAGACGACGACGACACCGCCGGGATCCTCCTGGAGGCCGGATGCGCTCCAGGACACGCCGTTGGCATGAGTCGCGGCGCGGCAGCCCGGCACCAGGCGCGTCCACCCACCGGCGCACCGGGTCGGACACGCACGCGGTCAGGCGCGCCCTGCCCGGCCTGGGCGCGCAGGGCAGCTGCGCCGCCGTCCGTCCACCAGGACCCGGGTGCCCGCGCTGCTCGTCGATGAGGGGGCGTTGACTCAGCACGCCGGGCAGCGCTTGCGGCGCGCGACGCTCGGCCAGCGCGGTGGAGAACAGGGAGTAGCGCTCGTAGACGAGGTCGGCGCGCGGCCCAGGACGTCGCGGGCCGCGCGCCGGGAGGGCTCCGCCTGCGCCCGTCGCGCCCGGCGGGTCGCCCACGCGCACGCGGCGTCTCCACGACCGTCAGGTCGGCCAGGTCCGCGGGGACGAGATCGCCGCAGCGGCCGCGTGAGACCACTCGCACCGGCGGCGGCGCAGGGCGCGCACCACCCCTGACGTGGACGCTGGCGCCTTGGCGCCGAAGACGGCACGCCGGGGTCCAGGCACACATAGGACACGCGCATCAGCCGACCTCCTCCGTCCCGGCGCCGTCCGGCTGCCCGCCGCCGTCAGCTCCGCCGCCTGCGCCTCCGCGTCCGGCTGCCCGTCTCGGCCGCCTCGCGCTGCCAGGCGGACAGCACCGCTGCTCTGGGCGCGGAGCCGAACCTCCTCGATGAGCGCTTCGCGCCCCGGCCGCCAGGGGCCGGATCGACCGACCTGTCGGCCAGACGTCGCAGGGCGCGGGCCAGGGCCGGCGCATCGCCCGGGGGCAGCAGGATCCCGGTCTCGCCGTCGCGCACCACCTCCGGCATGCTGGTCACGCAGTGACCACCGGCGTCCCGCAGTGCCATGGCTCCCAGGACCACCGTGGGCAGGTCGTCGACTATTGCCGTCCGCGGTGGGCACGCACGGCGCGACCAGGACGGGAGCCGTTCATGTCAGGGGCCTTCACCTCGCTCTGGGTCAGCGCCCCGGCAGCTGGACCCGCTCGCCCAGCCCCAGCTCCCGCACGAGCGCGGGCCAGCGAGCCTCCGAGTTCTCGCCGGGCGATCACCGCCGACTTCCACCCCGAGAGTCGACCAGGGCGGCCAGCGCCCGCAGCAGACCTCGAAGTCCCTCTTGGGCACCAGGCGGCTCCACCGCGGCCACCCTCGGCGCGGTGCCTGGCGCGGGCGACGCCGCGGCCGGAAGGGAAGCGGTCTGAGCCCAGGCGTTGTAGCGCAGGCAAGATCCGCGCCCTGTCCCTCCAGCACCGTGCAGGTGGCGCCTCGTTGAACTGGCTGATGGCGATGACCGATCGGCGTCGGTGAGCACGCGCCGCAGCCAGACGTCGACGCTGCCGTGAAGATGTCCTGGCGTGGGTGGTCACCGTGTAGGGATGCTGCTCAGGCGCGAGGCGATCCAGGCGATGCGCGCCGCCAGGGAGGCGAAGTGCGCGTGCAGGTGGCGTCACGCAGTCGGCTCCGCGCCGCCGCCAGGGCTACGCCCCTGGCGACGTCGTCACCCGGAAGGTCCGCCAGGACGGGCATGATCCCGGCCAGGCGCGAGCGCCGCCTGGCGTCGCGCGCGAGTCCGTCAGCAGGCTCCACAGCTCGCAGGTTTGAGGGGGCGCGGCATCCACGACACCCCGCGCGGACCCGGGCGATCTCCGGGGAAGCGCGAGTCGGTGGTGGGCGCAGCGCGTAGATGGTCAGGTCGTCCCCAGCTCCCTCGCGGGCCAGGATCTCGGTGACGATGAAGGTCTCGGAGAAGCGGGGGTAGACCCTGAGAACGCATCCGGTGCGGCTCATGAGGCCTCTCCTGTCGTCGGTGACCGATACCGGATCGGGGCGCAGCAGGGCGGCGGCCCGGCGGGTGGAGGCGCGCAGCCCGTCGCGCCGCAGGTGGGCGCAGGACCCGGCGGGTGACCGCCCGGCGACCGGCACCGGGTCAGGGCCCCGGCGTCGAGATCGGCGTCCCGCATGACGTCCACGGCCCCGCGTCCGCGGCGCGGGCGCGATGAGCGTCGCGCCGCGGCGCGGCCTCGCGGGGCACGATGAGGCCGCGCCGACGAGGCCAGGACCTCGCAGACCAGTAGCAGCCGCGCCATGGTCACCACGGCGGGAGGCCCGCCTGATGTACCGGCTCAGTCCCGGCGGGCACCGGTGGATCTCGGTGCCCGGCGCGGTGGCGTCGCGCACGGCGCGCGGCGTCGGCCCCGCCGAGCCAGCCGCGTGACGAGCATGTGGCGGTACCCGGGCGGAGGTCAGACCCGCGGCATCGTGAGCAGCCGCGCCCTCGTCGCAGCCGCCGCCGACGGTGGTCAGGACGAGACGGGGCCCTCGCCCGGCAGCGCTCGCGGTCCAGCAGGGCGCGCCCGTCGGCGAGGTATCCGGTGAAGACGGCGAGGTCGTGCAGGAAGTCCGGGATCTCGCCGGAGGCGAGGGGTCGTGGACGCTGGTCGCCGCAGACCCAGACCTCGTCGATGATCCGGCGCAGGGGCGTCGGGAGTCCAGGCCTCCCACTGGAGGCGGCCGTCCGGGTCGTCGAGGACCTCTGCAGGCCCAGGACTATGCGCGCGTGGCGGGCGGGCCTCGCAGGCGGTGCAGCGGGCGCGCAGCCGCCGCGCACCCCGCACAGGTGCCGGTCGACGATGTACGAGCGCGGCGCGAAGTCGGTCAGGCGGTCGCGACGAGGGCGGAGCGCAGCGCCGCCAGCGACCGGGGCGTGTCCCGCAGGCGCCTGGGGCGGTAGCCGACGGGGCCCTTGGTGAAGCCCGGCAGGATGGAGCCAGTCGAATCCTCGGGGGCAGGAGGAAGTCAGCGGGGGTCGCCAGACCGGCGACCAGCAGGCCGGTGACGCCCGATCCGGTCAGGCGCGGCAGGTCGTGGGCGAGCTGATGGGCGAGCGCGAGATTGCGGCGCAGGTGCTCGAGCCCGAGCGCGTCATGGCTGTAGAGCACGATGCGGGTGGTGTCCTGACCACCGTGCCTTCCTTTTCCAGGCCTGTGGAACCAGGATCGGCGGGGCCAGGAGACGGCCATGAGACGATGATGAGAGTTCTCAGGAAACCTCCGCCGGGCGGGACGGGCGGTTCTGCCGGTCCTGGCGCGGGCGCTCACCTGCGCACTGGCTCGCCAGGTCGCGTCGCCGTCCGCGTCGGGACTGTCGCCGTCCGCGTCTCGGCGTCCTGGCGCCCGCGATCTGCGTTGCGGTCCGCGAGCACAACATCGACCCGCGAGAACGTCTGCTAGAGGTACGTGCTCGCGGGTTAGTGACGATCTCGCGGGTTACCCGACGATCTCGCGGGTTAGTGACGATCTCGCGAGCCGAGGCGCGTCACGACATGCGAGACGCCGTCCCACCCATGCGGACGGCTGGCGGGGTGGAGCGGGGCGGGCGCTGGAACCGCTCCCGACGCCACGCCCGTCGATCCGCACCGCGTCCGGTCGCCTCCGCGGCGGGCGCGGGCTCAGACGAGATGGACTCGACGCCGCGTCGCAGCGCCCGACCGCCTCGGGCCCGCCGCCTCGTCGGTGATGAGTTCATCGATCTCGCTCGTGCGGCAGATGAGGGCGAAGGCGGCCCGGCCGAGCTTGGTGATCGGCGACGACGACGACGCAGTGGGCCGCCCGCACGAGGGCGGCGTTGACGGCGGCCCTGCCTTTGTGCGGGAGGCGTAGACGCTGCGGTCGTTCACGCCCTCCACGCCGAGGAACAGGGTGCCGATGGAGATCTGGGGAGGATGAGGGAGGACAGCGGTGAGCTCGTAGGAGCGGGCGCGGGCGGCGCCGCCGGTGACCACGACGCGCACGCACTGGCGCACGGTGAGCCTCGCTGGCATGTTGACGGCGTTGGTCACGATGGTGACCGGCGTCTCCGGGTCGGTCAGGTCCGGCAGCAGGGCGATCTCGCGCGCCACCTCCGTGGTGGTGGTGCCCCGCTGAGCCCGGATCGTGTCCCCGGGCGCACCATGGCGGCGGCGGCGCGCGGGCGATGCGCGTCTCTCCTCGCCCATGCGGGAGGTCCGGTAGCGCAGGGGCAGCTCGGGAGGAGGTGGGGTTGCTCGACGCCCTCCGCGGGTGCGGGTGATCAGTTGCTGCTCGGCGAGCAGGTCGAGGTACCGCCGGGCGGTGGCCGCGAGACGCCGAGCCGCTCGGTGATGTCATCGATGTGGACGGTTCCTCCTCGACGATCATGCTGAGGATGGCGGAGAGCGTTCGTGTCGGGTCATCGTTGCCCTGTGTGCATCGGAGTGCCCCGCGGCTGCGGGGGCTTTTCGAGGGTTGGGGGCATAGAGCAGAGACGAGGCTCACGAATCCTGCGTGTGACATGCGATGAGGCTTTGGACGTTGATGACGTCGGAGCAGCCAGATGGGATGGTTCTGCTGCTCGGTCCGACGGCGGGCCTCGGCGTCGGACCGCGATCTGCGGGCGCGCCTGTCGCCCGGCACGCCGGGCCCCGGACGGCCGCGCGACGGCCCCCGGGCGGCCGCGACGCCGGGCCCCGGCGCGGCCCCGGGCGCGGCCGAGGGGCGTCCTCCCCGCCTGTTCCGCCCGCGCCGACCGGCGTTCATCCCGCCCGAGGGCGATGACGTGGCAGGATGGTGGTACTGCGCGTCTTGCGCGGAACTGAGATCGAGGAGTGTCCTGGCGGCCGAGAGGCCCGCCCGACCCCGGGAGGGAGCGTCCGTGAGCGTCGGTTCAGCCCCGCGTATCGGGATCATGGTGGACCTTCGACCCGATCCACCACGGCCACCTGGTCGCGGCGTCCGAGGTTCAGAACGTTCTGGCTGGCCCAGGTCGTCTCGAGCCGACCCGGGCCCAGCCCCTTCAAGAAGGGCAGACGGGTCACGCCCGCCGAGCACCGCTACCCTCATGACGGTGATCGCCACGGCCTCGAACAACCGCTTCACGGTCTCACGGGTCGACATCGACCGCGGACGACGTACACGATCGACACGCTCACGACATCGCCGCCGAGCACCCGGGCGCCGAGTTGACTTCATCACCGGCGCGGACGCCTCTGGCGCAGATCCTGACGTGGAAGGACAACGAGGAGATCTTCGGCCTCGCCCACCTGGTCGGGTGACCCGCCCCGGGCACGCCCCTCGACCGACGGCGGTTCTGCCCGCGGACCGCGTCTCCCTCGTCGAGGTGCCCGCCATGGCGATATCCTCGACCGACTGCCGTGAACGAGGACGCGGTGCTTCCGTGTGGTATCTGGTCCCCGACGGCGTTGTTCAGTACATCCGCAAGCACGGCCTCTATCGTGTGACCCAGCGCCAGGCGTCGACCACCTGATGACGGCGCGCGTTGCACGTGAGCAGTCCCTGAGGAAGGAGAACGACGGTGAGTGAGAACACCGACGTCAATGATGACCAGCCGGGCAGGCTCCTCCGGCTGGCTCCGCCGCCCCGGCGTTCGATGAGGCGGGCGGAGCGGGCCGCCGAGCGCGAGGCGTATATCACCGGGCAGCAGCCCTCCTCACGCGCCGGGAGCCTGCGCCTGCGCGAGGAGGCCGAGGTTCAGGGCCGCCGTCGAGGCCGGCGAGCTCACGGTGGAGCAGGCGAAGGCGCTGCAGAACCCCTCGCCAACCAGCCCGGACGCGAGCCGCGGGCCGGACTGGGGCGCATCGTGGCGCTGCCCGGACCGGGGTCCGGGCCGCGGCCGGGACCCGGCGGCGGGAGTCGGCGGGGACCAGGGCCGCGGCCAGGTCCGGCGGCGGGGCTGCGGCCAGGCCCGCGCTGGGGCTGGAGGCCGCCGCGGCCGCCGTTCCTGGGAGGGCGATCTGCCCGCCGCGCCGGAGCCTGCCCCGCGCAGGCGCCGCCGCGCTCGTCCGCGAGGTCCGCCTCGTCCGCGCCGCCGGGCGTCATCGGCTCTCATCCGCGCCGCCGGCGTCGTCGCCGCACCGGGTCCGCCTCACCGGCCCTCCGGCACCGTCCGCGCCGCCCGCCGCGGAGTCCGGAGCCGCAGGACTCGTCCCAGCTGGCGGCCCCTGTCGGACCACCGACGAGGTCCTGGCCATCGCCGCCCAGGAGACCGGGATGATGGATCTGCGGACCTGCCGGACTCGTCCGACGCGCCCCTGGTGCGCATGGACTCTCCGGCGCGCCCTCGACGGTGCCCGAGCGCCGCTCGCGTGTCCCTCCCTGCTCGGCGGCGTCCCAGCCTGCCGAGACCGGCTCCCGGGCATCCGGGTTCAGCCTGACCCGGGGGCCCTGGCCCGAGGGTCGGTCGGAGTCCGGCCGACTGTTCCAGTTCAGCCTGACCCCGGAGGGCTCGCACCGACGGCCTCGCCCGGTCGGCCCGGACCGCGGTCGGACTACCGGTCGCCGACCTCGCCGGCGGGGTCCTTCACGTCCGAGCCGCTGGCCTGGGCGTCGGCTCGGCTCGAACCCGCCCCGCCCGCCGCCAATCCGATCGTGCCGGCCCCTGGCCCCCGAGGCCGAGCCTCGCCCTGACCTCCTGGAGTCCGTCGCAGGCCCTCGCCGTCGGAGATGTCCCGTCGAGCCCGGACGACGCCGTCGCGCCGCCCCATTGTGGAGGATCCTCCTCCGTGCAGGGCGTGCGCACCGTCGACGGGGCGACCGGCGAGCTCACCTCCGTCCAGTTCGTCGACGAGGACTTCGACGGCATCGACAGCCCCCGGTGGAGGGCCCCTGCACAACCCCTCGATCACCCGTGACACCCCGGGCGCCCCTGATCACCCGGGACACCCCTGGGCGTCCTTCGACAACGCCGGGACGCCCCTCGCCTGGACAGCCCCTACGGCAGCACCATGCGGCGGCCGAGCCTGAGCCGCCCATGGCCCCCACGCCCGACGAGGTGGCCGCCCGGCAGGCGTGGCCGGGCGCGCTGACCGTCAGGAGCGCCCCCTGCGCCCCGGCGGGGCCGAACCGCGCGGTTCTCATCGTGCTGGTCCTGCTCGTCGTCGCGGTGGTGGCCGCCCCTGCTGTGGTTCTTCTTCCCGCGAGGGCAAAGTCCAGCCCGCCCCGCCGCCCCTCGCCCCGGCCCGCCGAGTTGTCGGCGCTGCCGGCGCCGCCGGCCCCTGCGTTTCTTTTGAGCGCGATCGACCCCAGGAGAAGATACGGAGCGCCACGCCGGACGCCATCGAACTCGCCCGCACCGCCGCACGCGCGGCCGCCGAGCGAGGCCGAGCAGATCATCGCCATCGACGTCTCCGAGCGCCTGGCCTCTGACGGACGTCTTCTCATCGTCTCGCGCCAACGACCGGCAGGTGCCCATCGTCGACGCCGTCGACGAGGCGATGTTCAAGGCCGGTGCGAAGCGTAAGATGCGCGAGGGCTTTTCGACGAGGCCCGCTGGGTCCTGATCGATCATGGGGACATCGTCGTCCACGTCCAGCAGACCGGAGGACCGCGAGTTCTACTCCCTGAGCGCCCGTGGCGCGACCGCCCCTCATCGATCTGCCCACCGACGCGGACGCGGGCTGATGGGACCACCGGGGACGCCGTGCGGGCCGGGGCCGGCGCGAACGCTGGAGCCGTCGGGGCTCAGCGGGGATGCCGAGCCGCAGCGGGCGGCTGCCGGCCGCGCAGCCGAGTGAATCTCGCGGGGCGGGCATGACCGAGCTCATTCTTCTGGCGTCACGGCCAGACCGATCACAACCCGGGCCGGGTGCAGGGCCAGGTCGACATCCCCTCAACGCCACCGGCCTGGCGCAGGCGCCGCGGCGGCGCGGATCCTGGCGTCGCCGCGCCCCTGACCGCATCGTGTCCTCCCGCTGAGCCGGGCGCGCACGACGGCGCAGATCCCGGCCGATCTCACCGGCTGACATCGAGGTCGAGGCCGATCTCATCGAGCGCCCTTCGGCGTGTGGGAGGGCTCGGACCGCGCCGCGATGATGGACGGCTGGCCTGAGCAGTACGCCGTGGCGCGACGGCGGCCAGCCCGAGGGCGTCGACGTCGAGCCGCGCATCGATGTGGCCCGCAGGGTCGGGACGGCCCTGGAGCGATCGCCCGCGGACGGGGAGGGCGCGTGGTCGTCGTCGCCCACGGCTCCGCCCTGACCCTGGGGCCACGCTCCCTGCTGGGCCTGACCCCACGGCCTGGTTCCGGCTGCGCGGCATGGACAACCGCCACTACGCCGTGCTGCGCGACAGCGAGGCGCGCCGGGCTGGCTGGTGAGGACCTGGAACAGAGACGCCGCCCCGGTGGGGAGTGAGTTGCCGGTCGCGCGGGCCGGTCCGCGCCGACGCCGTCGCGCGGGGCCGTCCGCCCGGGCGGGCGGTGACGCGGGCGCGCGGTGCACGGCGCGCGGGCGCCGCCCGGTGAGGTACCGCACGCGGGACGGATTTCGCCGGCGGCGCGCCAGTCCCGAGTTGGCCCCGTCGCCCGCGAGAGGTCGGCGCCCGTCCGGAGGGCTACTGGCGCAGCTGCAGTGCGCTTCCACGGCATGGAAGAGGTCGGGGTCTCGAATCCCCCTGCTCCACCCAGCCGCCCGGTGCGAGCCGATGGCGGTCTCCTCGGGCTATGGCGCAGTTGGTGCGCGCTCCATGGCATGGAGCAGGTCGGGGTCAGATCTAGCTCCACGTGATCCCGGGCGGCTCTGGGGTCCGCCCAGTCCCGGTCCTGATTGAGATCGCCTGTGCGGCCGATCGCGCCCGTCGTGGTCGCCGGCCGGCCCGTGGCGCCCTCCGGGGCCCGCGACGGCAGGGTTGTTCAAATTGCTGCAAAGGCCCGGATCGAGCCGGAAACGCGCGAAGAACGTTGATATTCCGCGCCTCTCGTCGCCGATCCCGCCGCGGAGCGCTTTTGCAACAGATTCGGACACGACCCGCCCGGCTGTCCCAGGAGTCCCGCGCGTCTCACCCTCATACCCGCACGTCCTCGCATCATGCCGATCTCGGCCCAGAACCGCCACCGCCATTTTCGGTGAGAAAGGCTCACTGCCCGGCGTCTGTCAGTCTATGACGGCAGGGGTCCATCCTGGTCCTCGGGGGTCTGGGTTTCTGGTCGTGGCGTTCGGGGTGGCGGAAGCCGATGGCGCGCATGCGCACGATGGCGGTGTTCAGGTGGTCGGGGTCGTCGGGTGCGGGGGTGATCTTGAGGAGATCTCGACGTCGCTGGGCCGTTCCGTCTCGGTCCACAGCAGGCAGTCGATCCAGTTCGCCCGCCGCCGTGATGGGTGCGGCGTGCATGTCCGTCTCGAAGCCGTCGGGCAGGGGCGTGAACGGGCGGCCACCCGTAGGTGGTCGTGAAGTCGTCGGTCTCCTCCCAGTCCAGGCGGTTGCCGCTGGTGAGCTCTTCGGCCCGGTCCCAGTCCCGCGCCGAGACGGCGTCTCCCACCTGCCGCACCCGGTCCACCACCGCCTCCGGCAGGGTGCGCGTGTAGGCGATCACCGACTTGGAGGCCCGATTGTCCCGGGACGCGAAGAATGATGGCGGAGGGCCGGGAACAGGCCCATCGGTGAACATGGTGCAGCTGACGCGCACCTCGCCGCCGGGCCACACCCCCAGCCTGCGCACCCGGATGCGCTCGCCCACCGCGGGCCAGTTCTCCTCGGCGCACTCGGTCGGATCGTCGGAGACGAGGGCCGCCGGCAGGGTGCACACGCGCCCAGACTCCACCAGGCGCACCAGCAGATCCCCCGTCGCGGTGGGCGACCACCACCGCCCGCTCGATCGGCCCCCAGACCCGGCGGCACCGACGGGTCCCGCGTCGGGAAGCCCGCCCAGCAGCGCCATCCAGCGCGCTCTCCCACCGCGCGACATCGGATCTCCCTGACGGGCGCCGGCACACAGCCCTGCACACCCGGATCCGCTCACCCACATCCGGCCAGTACTGGGATTGCGGCACAGCGGGTGGTTGTGACGGAGGTGATGTCCATGAAGGCCTCCTCGCCCGACCTCCAGGCGCACGAACAACCCTCGCAGGGCACCAGGTGACTCTGTCACCACCGCCCACCCACCGGACCCAATTCCACCGAATCTCCGACCACCGCTCATCGTGAGTATCCCAGTTCGAAGGTGTCCATCCTCACTCCAATTCTGTCCGCGTGTCGGGGACCTCGCGTCCGCCTAATGAGCCTTTTCTCACCAGGGAGTCGTGATCGACGGTTCTGTCACCCTCGATGGGAAGGGCTCGCCAGTGTCGTGGTCTCGATGCGTGCGCGCGCACCATGAGAGAGCTATTATGGGCCCAGCAGTGGGGGAATCCGGTGGATCGAGTTCTGACCGTCGTGGAAGGGTGTGCTGTCGATGCATGAATATCCGACGACGGTCCTCGTCCGGGATCGCCGTTCCGGTCGGGTGTGATCTCGCACGGTTGGTCGGCGCGAGAGGCCCTGGCGATCGGTCGGGCTGCACCGCTGGTGCTGGAGGTGCTGTTGTAACAGGTTGACAGGAAGAACAGGGTGTCTGCGGTGCATGTTGTAAGGTAAGGCTTTCAACGCCGACCTTTCGCATGACCTGCTGTCGAAAGCTGGCGCGGAGGGGCCCTGCTGCCGGTGGCGCTTAGCGATTCCGCCACTATGTGCCACTCGGGCCCGGTGCCGGGCCGGCCCGGAGGTGCTCCTGGGCCGGTGGCGCCCGGGCCCTCGAAGTGGCGCGTCACACCGCCGCTCCTGAGGGCGGGGGTCAGGAGCACCACGCACCCGTAGGCATTGAGACACTCATACAGCTCCTACGAATAAAACAACGTTGGGAGCACCACGCACTCCATGTGCATTTAGAACGACAAAGTATGTGCCTGACCCACGAACTGAGGTCAGGAGCAATCGCCAACCCGTAGCACTGAGCAACTGAACCAGCCCGCTCGTCGACCCGACACCCGTCAGGAACACCACGCACCTGTAGGTGCATTGAGAACATCCAGCAGACAAATCCGGACCCTCCCAAAGTCAGGAGCACCACGCACCTGTAGGCATTGAGACACGAGCTGGACCGGCTCAGTGAGCTGGCTGGCGTGGTCAGGGAGCACCGCGCACTGTAGGCGCATTGAGACACCAATAAAGATCATCGCAGGACTCAATAGCAAGGTCAGGAGCACCATGCACCTGTAGGTGCATCGAACGTTTCTCGCCAGAAGAATTCCCTGAGGTTCACCAGAACTGCGGCTCACAGGGCCGGATCGGCTTGGTGGTGGGAGGTGAGTGTAGTCGATCGGGCGGTGCTGCATCTTCGAATGGAACTCCGCCACCGGTGAATCCGCGGAATCATGCGGAAACGTCCGATGTTCAGTTCTGGCGAAATCCTCCCAGGCAGAACAATCTCTGCACATGGAGAGGGCGTCAAGAAAATGAAAACGATGATCTGTGAGAACCTCGAACTGCAAGTGGAAAACCCGGGACCTGGTCGCGAGTCTTCCCATGTAATAACCCGCAACTGACCCGAGGAAGATCCGGACCAAGGAGAGGAGACTCACCGAACTCACCCCTGTCCGAGCCCTGCAGGACGTCAACAACTTCCCGCCGCACCGACCCTCGGTCCCGCGCGCCGTCACCCACGTAGAGGAAAGGCACAATTGAAATGGAAAAGCGTCGGCGCCGATTCTCACCAAGAATCCCGGTGTCAAGAATCGAGCAGTCTGAGCGCACGGCGATGTCGGTGACGTCGACCTTCATACACCGACGCTTGCGGTCTGCCGCTGGTGCGGAGTTATCCGCTCATGGCATGAGCATAGGCGCACCGGACATCGACATCGTCCGCCGGGCGTCGGCGGGACATCCCGGACGAGGATCGGTCTTTCAAGAAGCGGCGGCTGCGGCGACGGCCGGCAGCCACCGGCGTGGCCTCTATCCTGCCTGCCCCCCGCCGGGCGAGGTCGTCAGCCAGCCGGCTGGCGACACCGCTCGCCTCGTCGAGGGCCTGATCGCGCCGCCACCGCTCGTCGGACCAGTCCGCGGTGAGACTGGCCAGCTCCTCGTCGGCCCGCGCGAGACCCGGCCATGGCGGTCACCCTGCAGCGCGGAGTGCGCACGAGCGGTCGGCGGCGTCGGGCCTGCGCTCGATCCACCTGCCCCGGCCCAGCCGCCCGAGGACGCCCGTCACTGGTGGCAGGTGGGTGCGCGGCCAGTTGCGGGGGTGAGCGGCCCTCCCGGTGATACGCCGAGTACGGCCAGACCGAGTCCTGATGCCTCAGCGCCTGCCGACGGCGCGGGTTGGTCGCGGCAGGGCGGCTGCCGAGCCGCGCAGGGCGAGGACCGTGCAGCTGTGGGCGGGTCGGGGCAGGTCATAGCGGTTCCTGGCTCCCTGCGGTTGTGCGTTCGCTCGAGTCGTGGGTCTCATGGCGGAAATCATAGAAATGTTCGACGGCCGCGGCTGTGCGGACGTCGCGATGGCTGGGCGTCGTCTGCGCGCCGCGCTGGCCGCCGCACGGCTGGAGCACCACAAGAGACGAGAGCGACGAGAGAGGCGGATCATGGCGCGAATGATCGAGTACTGAGCTTTTCGGCGGCCTGAGGTCCTGAGATGGTCGAGGTCCCCGTTAGTCCGCGCCGGGCCCTGGCAGGTCCCGGATCGCGGCGTGGCGGCGGGCCTCAACCCGGTGGACCGGAAGATCTTCTCCGGCATGATGGGCGGCGACGCCCCGGCGGCCCTGCAGGGGGTCGGACGCGATTACGCGCGTCGGTCGTCGACGCCGTCGGCGAAGGCGTACGACCTCGCCGGGGCGACGCGGTCTGGGCACCGTCTGCTCCCTGTCCCTGGCCAGGGACCGGCCCCTGGACCCCGACCGAGCGGCTTGTCATGCGGACGAGGTCAGCCCGCCTGAGGCCCTCGACGTTCGCCGCCTCGTTTGGGTCGTCGCCGAGACGGTCTGCGGGCGCTGCGCGCGCTCGACGTCGCGCCCGGCGACGTCTCGTCGTCACAGTGACCCGGGCGGGCGTCGGCTCGATGGCAGCTAGCTGCCGGCCGCCTGCGCCGGCGTGCCGCCGTCAATGGCACCGCCGCGCGCGCAACTCGACCAGCATCCGCCCCTGGCGCCACCGCCGGCCGCTCACGGCGAGGGCCTGAGGAGCGCGTCTGCGAGGCGGCGCCGTCGCCGGTCACCAAGCTGCTGGACTGCCACGCCTGCACGTCGACCTGGCCCTGAGCCTGGCCTGACCCCGCCGCCATCGCCACGATCGTGCCCGCGCCGCCGTCGACTCGCCGCGGCGCCCGTCACCGGCGGGCGCGACGCCCTCCCGCGCGAGAATCTGCGCCGGACGGCCGGTCTCGTGGCTGACGGCGCGTCGCGCGCGACCGTCGCCTGCGTCCGCCCTTCGACCCGACGCCGTGCGCGAGGCCTACACCGAGCTGCGGGCGGGCACAGTGCGCGGCAAGCCTCGTCATCGAAATGGCACTGAGCTGCGCCGGCGGAGTGCGGGAGTGAGCGGCTGTACGTCGCGCGCGTTGCGGAGTTGTGATCTCATGGGCAGGAGTGATGCCGCCCAGTCTGCCCTCTGCCCGACTCCGAGCGCCGACTCGCCGAGGATCGCCGACCACTTCGTCGGCGCGCGCGTGGTGAGGGCCGACGGCGCCTGGGTCGTGGAGCTGGGGAGATCTGCCCGTCATCGAGTGCCGCATCGACACCCAGCAGGGTCTCATCCGCTCCTACGGCGTGTCTGTCTTCCTGTCCATCAGCGGCGCGCTCGGCGGGGCCGCCTCGTGACCGCCAGCGGGCGCCGCCCCGCCTCGCGCACGCTCACGCTGGCCGGGTGCACTCCGGGCCTGCGCCTTCGGCCCCGTCCTGCTCACCGGCATCGGCCGCCCTGAGCTCATCCATCACTGAGGACCCTGACGTCGAGCTGTTCGAGACGACCTCGACGGGCGGCGCCACCTGAAACCGCGGTCGGCCACCCGATCGGGTGCAGCGATTCCGGCCCGGGCGGCGCGAGCGCCGGCGCCCGGGCGGTTCCTCGGCGCTGACGCGGCCGTGCTGACCAGCGGACCATCCCGTCCACGCGCGCCTGATCGTCATCGCCCCGGCCGCTTCCCCGCCTGCGGGCGCTGACGCTCGACCGAGGCAAGTCGGCACGGCTCGACCGCGGCCGCCGCCGAGGTGCTCGGAGCGCCTGGCCCCCGCCGCCCGACGAGTCCGCCGGGCTCGCGAACATGCTGCGCGCGAGTGGGGCCATCCTGGCCCCGCCGTCGAGCCGGCGCCCGAACTCACGGGCGAGGGCGCTCCAGCGCACCGACCCTCCTGTGGCTCACAGGCCGACCCCGATGCCGAGGCCGGTGGCACGGCGCGCCGCCACGGCATGCGCCTGAGCCTCGCCCGCGGACGCTCGCCGGCGGAGGCGAACCGTTCATCACCCGGATCGCCGCCAGCGGGCGGCCCGGCTACGGCCTGGAGCCCCGGCGCATCGACGAGCGCAGGTAAGACCGGCTCGACGCCACTGCGAAGCGCCTGGGCAGGCCCCTCGACCTGACCGACGGCGCCGGTGTGCTCGACCGCGCCTGCGACGACGGCTTCGCCCGTGGCTGGCCTCACGGCTCGGCGGTACGAGCCCATCGCTGACAACGCCATCCACGCGGCTCCTTCGCCCGCTGGGAGCACCGCCGACGCGGCCTCACAAGATGCCTGCCTGGGCCGCCTGCGAGAACAGGGGTCGACGCGCTGCCCTGCACGGTAGAAATGCGCGGGCGAGGATCCACTCGCCGAGTGGCGAGCCTCGGCCCCGCCACGCCTGCGTGAGAGGACCCACGCCCGCTTCGCGGGTGCCGTCTGAGGTGTTCACCACCCGCCCCGGCGCGAGGCGCCCGGCCGGTCCGGCTGCCCCGTGAGGTTTCCCAGGACGCCCGTCCGGCTGGACGACCCAAGCGACGGAGCCCACCCGCCTCAGAGCCCTCCCTCCTGGTCTCCACTAGGGCCTCGCGCTGCCGCGGATCACCACCCGCGGCTCGGCCTCCAGGTCGATCTCGACGTCGAGGTGCGCCGTCGGCCGCGGCGCGCACCGGCAGGTACCGGCTGCTCCGTGGCGCAGCGACTCGCCGCGGTGACCAGCCACGCGGTGGCGGCGGCGCAGGCCGACGAGCTGCTGGTGGGCGCGTGTGACGCGCGCGCGCAGGCGCGAGCCCGGAGGTCCCTCCGCAGGCGGGCGACGGCGTCGTCCCCGCCGACAGCCCTCCTTGACCCCGTAGTGAAGCCTGCTCGTCCCCGTAGAATCGGGAGGGACGCCCCCACCGCTCGCGAGGCGGGTGATCGCGCCAGCGGCGCACGCTGGCGCGGCGGCTGCCGACCCGGAGGCGATGCGGGTGACGTGTCAAAGCCGATGAAGGTCTGGGGGAGAGTCCAGAACTCGCTGTGAGGTCAGTTCCAGTCGAGCTCGAAAGAAGTTAATGT